>Ga0335073_10002020_pt1 | contig 27749 bp, 26 predicted proteins | sample Lox_Sample_22_FD_207093 | JGI IMG/M metagenome (GOLD analysis project Ga0335073, IMG submission 207093) | Soil microbial communities from Loxahatchee National Wildlife Refuge, Florida, United States - Lox_Sample_2.2 | ecosystem: Environmental > Terrestrial > Soil > Wetlands | place: USA...
CCGGCTCGGGTGCGATCGCGCTCGCGAGCGCCCGCGCCTTCCCGCGAGCCCGGGTGGACGCGGTCGACCTCTCGAGCGCGGCGCTCGCGGTGTGCCGCCGCAACGTCGAGCGCCTGGGGCTCGGCAAGCGCGTGCGGCTGCTCAAATCCGACCATTTCAGCGCCCTCGGGCGGCGCCGGTACGATATCATCGTGAGCAACCCGCCCTACGTGGGACGCGCGGAGATGCGGAGTCTCCCGCGCGAATACCGGTACGAGCCGCGCATGGCGCTCGCCGCCGGCAAGGACGGGCTGGATTCGGTGCGCGCGATTTTCGCCGCGGCGCCACAGCATCTCGCCGACGACGGCATCCTGGTCGTGGAGGTCGGCAATACCGAGGCCGCGCTGATGCGCGCCTATCCGCGCATGCCGTTCGTGTGGCCCGAGATCGCGATGGGCGGCGGGGGTGTCTTCGTGCTGCGTGCAGCGGATTTGGTGAAACTCAAGGGAGATCCAGCGCGTGTCAGGTAATACGTTCGGCAGGCTGTTCACGGTGACGAGCTTCGGCGAGAGCCACGGGCCCGCGCTCGGCTGCGTGGTCGACGGCTGTCCGCCCGGGCTCGAGCTCGGCGAGCAGGATCTGCAGGTCGACGTCGATCGGCGCCGCCCCGGAACCTCGCACTACACCAGTCAGCGGCGCGAGAGCGACACGGTGCGCATCCTGTCGGGGGTGTTCGAGGGACGCACCACCGGCACGCCGATCGGATTGCTGGTCGAGAACGAGGATCAGCGCTCGCGCGACTACCAGAAGATCAAGGATCGCTTTCGGCCCGGACACGCGGACTATACCTACCAGCAGAAGTACGGCCTGCGCGACTATCGCGGCGGCGGGCGCTCCTCGGCGCGCGAGACGGTGATGCGCGTGGCCGCCGGCGCGGTGGCACGCAAGTATCTGCGCGAGCGCCTGGGTGTGCGCATCCAGGGGTACCTCGCGCAGCTCGGACCGCTCGAGCTCGAGCCCAAGGATCTCGCCGGCGTGTACTCAAATCCGTTCTTCTGTCCGGATCCGGCACGCATCGCCGAGCTCGAGGAGCTCATCTGGCGGGTGCGCGAGGCGGGCGATTCGATCGGCGCGCGCGTCACCGTGATCGCGAGCGGGGTACCCCCGGGACTCGGCGAGCCGGTATTCGAGCGGCTCGACGCGGATCTCGCCAGCGCGATGATGGGCATCAACGCCGTCAAGGGCGTGGAGATCGGCGATGGGTTCAGGGCCGTGGAGCAACGCGGCAGCGAGCACCGCGACGAGCTCACTCCGAGCGGGTTCAAGAGCAATCACGCGGGCGGAGTGCTCGGCGGGATCTCCTCCGGGCAGGACATCGTGGTGAGCCTCGCGCTCAAGCCGACCTCGAGCATCACCGTGCCCGGTGCAACCATCGACCTCGAGGGTGCGCCCTGCGAGATCGCTACCACCGGCCGGCACGACCCGTGCGTGGGGTTTCGCGCCACACCGATAGCGGAGGCGATGATGGCGCTCGTGCTCATGGATCACTACTTGCGCTTCCGGGCGCAGTGCGCGGATGTCGTGAGCCCGACGCCGGTCATCACCCGGGGCGGCCAGTGAGCGCCGCGCTGCCGCGCGTGGCGGTGGTCGGTGCCGCGACGCTGATCGGGGAAGCGGTGATCGCCGAGATCGCGGCGCGCAAGCTCGCCTGCCTCGAGCTGCATGCGCTCGACGATCAACGCGACATCGGCCGGCGCGTGGCGAGCGAGGAGGGCACCGAGATCGAGATCGCGGAGGTCGGCAGCTTCGATTTCGCGCGCGCCGACCTCGTGATCTTCTGCGGCCGCGCCGCGCTCAGCGAGCGCTATGCGCGCGCCGCGGCGGATCGCGCCTGGGTGATCGATGCCTCCTCGACGTTTCGCGCGCACGCCGATGTGCCGCTGATCGCGGCCGACGTGAACGGCGGACTGCTCGAGGGCATGCGCGGCGAGCGGGGCCTCATCGCATTGCCGGGCAGCGCGAGCGTCGCGCTCGCCACCGTGCTCGCGCCCCTCGCGCAGGCCGCGGGTCTCGAGCGCGTGGATGTCGCCACCTATCAGGCCGTCTCGGGGAGCGGTCGCGTGGGTGTGGATGAGCTCGCGCGCGAGACCGTCGCGTTGCTCAGCGGGAAGAGCGCGCGCGGGCGCGCATTCGGGCGCCAGATCGCCTTCAACGTGATACCGCAGGTCGAGCCTTTCGATGCGGACGGGATCTCGCGCCAGGAGCGCAGCCTCTGGGAGGAGACACGACGGCTGCTGGGTCTGCCGCGGCTCGCGGTCAATGCGACCGCGGTGCGGGTGCCGGTGTTTTTCGGCCACTCGCTCGCGGTCCACGCACTGCTCGAGCGTCCGCTCGCGGCGCCGGCCGCGCGTGAGGTGCTGCAACGCGGCAAGGGAATTGCCGTGCTCGATCTCGACGCCTCGGCGGAAATCCCGACGCCCGCCACACTGGCGATGGCCCCGGATAGGGTATACGTAGGCCGAATACGAGCCGACCTGACCCGTGATCGGGCTCTAAATTTTTGGGTCGTTGCCGATAATGTTCGGAAATGTGCGGCACATAACGCAGTTTCCGTGGCCCAGATTTTGGTAAATAGTGCCCGGTAAGATATAGTTTCCGCTTATGTCAAAGGCTAGTGAAGGTAAATGAGAATTTGCGTCCAAGCGCTTAACCGACAATGAACTTTACCCACTTGCCCCGCAGAATTCTGGGAGTAGAAATGTCACTGACGAAGCCGCGCGTCCTGATCCTGGCGGGCTTGCTATCGCTGTCCTCGCTGTGGTCGAACTCGTCCTTCGCGTTGGGGCTCGGCGAGATTCATCTGAACTCGGCGCTCAACGAGCCGATGAACGCCGAGATCGACCTGATTGCGGCGTCTCCCGAGGAATTGTCCGCGCTGCGCGCCACGCTCGCGCCGCGCGATGCCTTCACGCGCTACGGCATCGACCGTCCGCCGTTCTTGTCCTCGCTCACTTTCAAGGTCGGGAAGAACAAGGCCGGCCGCGACGTGCTGATGGTGCGCTCGAGCGAGGCGATCCCTGAGCCGTTCGTCACCTTCCTCGTCGAGGTGAACTGGGCGCGCGGCCGTTTGATGCGCGAATACACGGTGCTGCTCGATCCACCCGTGTACACGCCCGGCGCGAATCCCAATTCCTCGGCTCCGATCACCGCTCCGGCGAGTACCGGACCCGCAACGGCCGCCCCGCCCGTAGCCTCGGTCAGTGAACCGGCGGCCACGGCGGCGCCCACGACCACGGCGGAGCCTGCAACCCCCGCATCCTCGCCCCCCGTCAAGGGACACCGGCGCTCGCGCGCGAGCGCCGGCGCCGCGGCAGCGAGCCCGCCGCCCGCACAGAGCTCGGCCAGTACGGCACCCGAGGCTACGGCACCCGAGGCGCCGGCAGCCAGCGCCGAAACCGCAAACCCGGCGACCGTGACCGTCGCCAAGGGCGACACGCTCACCAAGATCGCTCACAGTCTGCATGCCGAGACGCAGGCGAATGTCGATCAGACCATGATCGCGCTCTACCGCGCGAACCCTGAGGCGTTCGGCGGCAACATCAACATCCTGCGTCAGGGCGCGGTGCTGCGCGTTCCCGGCGGCGATCAGATCGTCGCACTCAACGAAAAAGAGGCGATGAGCGAAGTGCATCGCCAGATGGATGCGTGGCGAAGCGCCGGCGGCGCGCCTGCGCCTGCCGGTCACCTGCGCCTGGTGACGCCGAGCGCGGGCGGGAGCAGCACTGAGGCGGCCACGCCTGCGAGCGCCGCGGCGAGCGGATCGGGCGCCGGCACGCAGGCGCTCAAGGATCGGGTCAAGGATCTCGAGGGGCAGCTCGCCGACTCGAAGCGTCTGCTCGATATCAAGAATCAGGAACTCGCCGACCTGCAGCGCAAGCTCGCGGCCGCGCCGCAGAATGCGAAGCTCCCAGCACCGCCTCCGGCGCCGATTCCGCCCCCGGCCGCGCAGCCGCCGGCTGCGCGGGCGCCCGCTGTGCAACCGCCGGCGCCGCCTCCGCCCGCGGCGGTGAACCCGCTGCCGCAACCCGAGACGCTGACGGCGACCCCCACGCCGCCGCCGCCGCCGAAGCCCGTGATCAAGAAACCGGCTGCTCCGCCTCCGGCCTCCGGCTCGTGGCTCGACTGGGTGCAGGAGAATTACGCGTTGCTCGGAGCCGCGCTCGTGGCGATCGTCGCGGTACTCGCCTTCGTCGCCTGGCGCCGCCGCAAGCAGAGCTCCTCGGCGGGCTCGCTCAACGATCTGGGCTCGGTGCTCGATGAGACCCATGTCACCGACATGGGGGATTCGGCGGCCAAGCTCACCGCGATGCGCCAGGGCAAACCCAGCGACTCGTTCGTGGTGGAGGAGTCGGGAGAGCATCCGGCGCCGGATTTCACCGCGGAGACCGGTCGCTTCGGCGATACCGGCGAGCTCAAGCCCGCCTCGCCCGAGGACACGATGTCGAGCGAGAGCGCGGTGAATCTCGACCAGGGCGATCCGCTCGCCGAGGCCGATTTTCACATGGCCTACGGCTTGTACGATCAGGCTGCGGATCTGGTGCGCATCGCTCTGGAGCGCGAGCCCGACCGGCGCGATCTGCGACTGAAGCTGCTGGAGATCTACTTCGTCTGGGGCAACAAGGACGCGTTCCTGCAGACCGCCAAGGAGCTCGCCGCCTCGCGCGAGCACGCGCCTGCCGGGGAGTGGGACAAGATCGTCATCATGGGCAAGCAGATTTGCCCGGATGAGCCGTTGTTCGCCGCAAGCAGCGGCGGCGGCCGCGGGGCCGGCGCGCTGGTCGATCTCAATCTCGAGGGCGGCGAGAACCGGGTCGACATCGATCTGTTCGGCGAGCCCGAGGGCGAGCGCAGCGGCGATCGCGGTCTCGCCAAGGAAAGCGACGACACCGCGGCGACCAACGAGTCGCCGCAGCTGCACGCGCCCGCGGATCTCGATTTCACGCTGGATACACCGGAGCGCGGTGCCGACGACTCGCCGACGCGCGAGATGCCCCCGCGCGATGAGCCGACGGTCGAAGCCGAGATGATGAATTTCGCCGACGCGCCGACTGCGGAGTCGCCGGCGCTCAAGACCACCGAGATGCGCGGACCGATCGCGGCCCCGGCGAAGGGGGCTCCGCTCAAGGCCGATCAGACCGCGGAGGTTTCGATCGACGATCTCGGGCTCAACCTCGATCAACTGGAGCAGACCAACACACCCTCGGGCAACGGCCTGGCGCCGCTCGAGGAGACCGATCATCCCGCGGATGCGCCGACCATGGTCGCGGGCCTCGATGACCGCTCGCGACGCATGATGGAGGAGGCGGATAGGAACGCTCGTGACCGCGACCTCACCGAGCTCGAGCGAGAGCTCGAGGCATCGTTCATCGCGGATCTCGATCAGCAGCAGGAGGAGATCAAGACCGCGGTGCTGGGTCCCGAGGCCGCGCCCACCGTGCTCATGCCGCGCGAGGGCAAGCAGCCCGGCGCTGCCGCCCGTGCCGAGCCCTCACCCGAGTTCTCGGACATTCGCGACCCCGACAAGGTCGACGTCGACTCCACCTCGAAGCTGCGCGGCATCAACGCCGACAGCATCGATCTGGACCTCGATCGGCTGGCCACCGCCCTGGGTAACGGCGATACCGCGGAGCAGCCGCGCGCGGCCGAGGATGTGTTTTCGAGCGAGGTGTTCGAGGCGAGCCAGCGCAATCGACGCGTCGATCTCGATGTCGGCGAGGCGGCGGTCAACGGTTCGGCGACCGGCAAGTTCCACGCGACCAACAAGCTCAAGTCGGTCGAGCTGCCGCTCTCCGAGCTCGAGCCGGTGACCATGAGCGAGGTCGGCACCAAGCTCGATCTCGCGCGGGCCTACATGGATATGGGCGACCCCGAGGGCGCGCGCAGCATCCTCGAAGAGGTCGTGCAGGAAGGCTCCGCGAGCCAGAAACAGGAAGCTTCGCGGCTGATCGAGTCGTTGCCGGGATAGGCCAGCTCGCATGCCCGATGGGCTGCGCCGCATCGCCGCGCTGCTCGAATACGACGGCAGCGGTTTCGCCGGCTGGCAATCCCAGGCGCACGCGGCGTCGGTTCAGGACTCGGTCGAGGCGGCACTCGGCTTCGTCGCCGGGGCGCGGGTGTCGGCGACCTGCGCCGGACGCACCGACGCCGGTGTGCACGCCCTCGGGCAGGTCGTTCATTTCGACACACGAGCGCTGCGTACGCCGCGCGCCTGGGTGCTCGGCGCCAACACGCGCTTGCCGGCGACGATCGCGCTCAAGTGGGCCGCCGAGGTCTCCTTGGAGTTTCACGCGCGGCATACGGCCGTGCGGCGCACCTATCGCTACGCCATCCTGAACTCGAGCGCGCGCTCGGCGCTCGATCACCTGCGCTGCGCCTGGATGCCACAGCCGCTCGATGCCGGCGCCATGCATGCCGCCGCGCAGGCGCTCGTGGGCGAGCACGACTTCTCCGCGTTCCGCTCGGTCGAGTGCCAATCGAAGACCCCGGTACGCCGCATCGAGCGCATCGCGGTGCGCCGCACCGGCGAATGGATCGGCCTGGAGGTTGCGGCCAACGCCTTCCTGCACCACATGGTCCGCAACATCGTCGGCACGCTGCTCGATGCGCAGCTCGAGTCCGACCCGGTCGCCGCCGTGCGGCGCGTGCTGTCGAGCCGCGACCGCCGGCTCGCCGGCGCCACCGCTCCGGCCGCCGGCCTGTACCTGTGGCGCGTCGAGTATCCTGCCGGCCATGAAATCCCCGCGCCGAGCGAGCGGCTTTCTGCGCCCGCCGGGCTGTTTTGCTAGACTATGGCATGACCTGGTTCGAGCGAATCGTTCCCTCACGCATCAAGACCGAGCGACGCACGCGCTCGGTGCCCGAGGGACTGTGGATCAAATGCCCGGCGTGCGACGCGGTGCTCTACCGAGCCGAGATCGAGCGCAACCTCCACGTCTGCCCGAAGTGCAGTCACCACATGCGGATCAATGCGCGCGAGCGCCTGCTCAAGTTCCTGGACACGGGCTCCGCCAAGGAGATGGCCGCCAAGGTCGAGCCCGAGGATCCTCTCAAGTTCAAGGACTCGAAGCGTTACAAGGACCGCATCGCCCAGGCACAGAAGCAGACTGGCGAGCGCGACGCGCTGGTGGTGATGTCCGGAAAGCTGGCCGGTCTCGACGTGGTGGCATGCGCGTTCGAGTTCCGCTTCCTCGGCGGCTCGATGGGCTCGGTGGTCGGCGAGAAATTCGTGCGAGCGGTCGAGTATTGTCTCGAGCACCGCACACCGCTCGTGTGCTTCGCGGCGAGCGGCGGCGCGCGCATGCAGGAGGCTCTGTATTCGCTTCTGCAAATGGCGAAGACCAGCGCCGCCCTGAAACGACTGTCCGAGGCGCGCGTACCCTTCATCTCGGTCATGACCGACCCCACCACCGGGGGCGTCTCGGCGAGCCTGGCGATGCTCGGTGACGTCAACATCGGCGAGCCGAAGGCGTTGATCGGATTCGCGGGACCGCGCGTGATCCAGCAAACGGTGCGCGAGACCTTGCCGGAGGGCTTCCAGCGCAGCGAGTTTCTTCTCGAGCACGGCGCGCTCGACATGATCCTCGACCGGCGCGAGCATCGCGAGCGGATCAGCGCCATGCTGCGCTTGCTGATGGGCAAAGAGCCCGCCGCCGCCTGACGACCCGAGGCGCACTCAAGTTGCGGACTCTCGAGGAGTGGCTGGCCCACCAGGAGCGGGTGCATCCGCAAACCATCGATCTCGGCCTTGCGCGCCTCGCGCGGGTGCTCGATCGCCTGCACTGGACACAGCCCCCGGTCCCGGTGATCACGGTCGCGGGAACCAACGGCAAGGGCTCGGTGGCCGCCTATTGCAGCGCGATGCTCGCGGCGGCCGGCTACCGGGTAGGCACCTTCACCTCGCCGCATCTGCGCGATTATCGCGAACGCATTCGCCTGCACGATCGACTGGTGGAGGCCGAGGCGCTGTGCGCCGCGTTCGAGCGCATCGAAGCCGCGCGTGTCCGGGCTGAGCCGATCTCGCTGACGTTCTTCGAGTACAACGCGCTCGCCGCGTTCCTGCTGTTCGCGGATGCCAAGCTCGACGCCTGGGTGCTCGAGGTCGGCATGGGCGGCCGTCTCGACGCGGTCAACATCATCGATGCGACCGTGGCGGTGGTCGTGAGCATCGGACTCGATCACCAGGAGTACCTCGGCAGCAGCCTCGAGGCCATCGCGCGCGAGAAGGCAGGCATCTTCCGCCGCGGCGCTCCGGCGGTGCTCGGCAGCTATGAGATGCCGGCGGCGCTCGAGGAGTCGGCACGCGCCGTCGGCGCGCGTCTCAAGCGGCTCGGGCACGAATTTGATTTCCGGCGCGGCGGCCGCGGATTCAGCTACCGCGGCCCGCGCTGGGATCTCGCCGACCTGCCGCCGCCGGCGCTGCTCGGGGATGCGCAATATGCGAATGCCGCCGCGGCGATTGCCGCGCTCGAGGAGCTCATCCCGCGGCTCGAGCTGCCGCGTGACGCTCTGGCGCGAGGATTGTCGGCGACGCGCCTCGTCGCGCGCTTCCAGATGCTCGAGGCGCGCGCACGCACGGTGATCCTCGATGTCGCGCACAATCCCGATGCAGCCGCCGTGCTCGCCCGCAACCTGCGCGCGCTGCCAGCCGGCGGCCGCACGCTGGCGGTGTGCGGGATACTCGCCGACAAGGATGCCGCGGGCGTGGCCGCGGCGCTCGCCGGCGCCTTCGATGAGTGGTGGCTCGCGACGACCGAAGGCGCGCGCGGCACGCGCGGCGCCGATCTCGCGCGCAAGATGGCGCCGCACATCAAGGCGCCGCTCCATGTGGCGAGCGAGGTCGGTGCCGCGTGCGCGGCGGCCTGGCAGCAAGCCGCGCCGCGCGACCGAATCGTGATATTCGGATCGTTCCACACGGTGGGCCCGGCAATGGACTGGCTCGAGGCGCAGGGAATTCTGCCGCCGCTCGCGCTTCGCTAATATACTCGTCGATCTCTCGAGCGCATGAACACTGCAAGGTTCCTCATGGATCGCCGCGTCAAGGAGCGCCTGATCGGCGCCACGATTCTGGTGGCGCTCATTGTGCTGATCGTTCCCGAGTTGCTCTCTGGGCCGAGGCCCGCCGCGCCGCCGCCGCTGGCGCAGGGTCTGCCGAGCTCGAACCGCAGTGTCTCGGTGAATCTCGCCACCAGCAAGGCGACCCCCGAGCCGCAGACGGACGAGGGTGCGGCAGCGCCGGCCCGCGCGAGCGCCGCCGCAGCGGCGGCGGGATCGAGCGTCGCGGATTCAGCGGGCACGGCGAGGCAGGAGGGATCGAGCCCCGAGCTCGCGACGGGCGATGCCGGGGCGGCGAGCACGGCGGCATCGGGCCCCGCCGGTGTCGCGAGCTCCGCCCCGCCCACGGTCACGACCTTGCGGGCACAGGAGCCCGCCACCCCGCTTGAAAGCGCGGTTTCCTCCCCCAGATCGGCAGCTGCGGGAGGCGCGCGCAGCGCCCCGCGCGAGGCCACATCGGAGGGCGCATCCCGTCATGGCTGGGCGGTTCAACTGGGCAGCTTCGCGAGCAAGGGCAACGCGGACCGATTGCTGCGCCGGCTGCCGGGCAGCGGGTTCTATGTGAGTGCGAGCGGTTCCGGACCCTCGTTGAGGTACCGGGTGAGGATGGGACCCCTTGCGGATCGCGGAGCGGCCGAGCGGGCTGCCGCGAAGCTCAAGGCGGAGGGCCACCCGGCGACCATCGTCACTCCGACGTCGTGACTTTCCGAGATTGTGTCGCGGGCATCACGACATCGAGCGATGGGGTTCCGGTAGAATGAATACCTACGTCCGGGACAGGCGATCGATCTCGGGACGCACGTTGAGGAAGAAACTTGACCGGAGCCGATGTCCTAATTTTGCTGGTCTTGTTGGGCTCGACTCTCATCGGACTATTGCGCGGCTTCATGCGCGAGGCCGTGTCGCTGGGATTCTGGATCGTCGCCATCTGGGCGGCGTGGAAATTCGGGCCCGCGGTGGTGCCGCACCTCGGAGGACTGCTGGCGGACCCGAAGGTCGCGCCCTGGGTCGGCCGATTCGTGATCTTGGTGCTGGTGCTTCTGGTCGGATGGGTGCTCGGCATGTTGCTGAGCTACTTCACTCGCAGCATGGGTATGGGTCCGCTGGACCGCGCGATCGGACTTCTGTTCGGCATCATGCGGGGCATGGTTCTGGTCGGGCTCATGATCATCGGCGCGGAGTTGCTGCATCTGAATCAGGAAGACTGGTGGGGCCGCTCGAAGCTGGTGCCGTACGGCGAGACCATGGGCGACTGGCTGCGCGCCATGGTCGGCGAGCGCGGCGAGCCGTGGTCGAAACTCGAGCGTCTCACCGGTATGAAGGTCAAGTCGAAGTAGGCCGGAAGTTCAGATAGGGCGGAGGTTCGTCCATGTGCGGAATCGTCGGTGTGGTCGGAGTGAGCGCGGTCAACCAGCGGATCTACGATGCGCTGACCGTCTTGCAGCACCGCGGGCAGGATGCGGCCGGCATCATGACCAGCGAGGCGGGCGAGCTGTTCATGCGCAAGGACTCGGGCCTGGTGCGCGATGTCTTCCAGCAAAAGCACATGCTCAAGCTCAAGGGCAATATCGGCATCGGCCACGTGCGCTATCCCACCGCGGGCTGCGACAGCGCCCAGGATGCGCAGCCCTTCTACGTGAACTCTCCCTACGGCATCTGCCTCGGCCACAACGGCAATCTGACGAATGCGCGTGAATTGACCGAGGTCCTGGTGCGGGAGGATCGCCGTCACTTGAACACGCGCTCCGATTCCGAGGTGTTGCTCAACGTGCTCGCCTCGGAGCTGCAGCGCGTCGGCACGCCGCGGGTCACGCCCGCCGACATCTTTGCCGCGGCCAGTGCGGTTTACCGGCGCTGCCGCGGCGGCTATGCCGTGGTCGCGATGGTCATCGGCCACGGGCTCTTGGGTTTCCGCGATCCGAACGGCATCCGGCCGCTGGTGATCGGCAATCGCGATACCAAGAAGGGCACCGAATGGATGCTGGCATCGGAGAGCGTCGCGCTCGACATGCTGGGTTTCGACATGGTGCGCGACGTGGCGCCCGGCGAGGCCGTGTTCATCGACGAGCAGGGGCGTTTCTATGCGCAGCAGTGCGTGGCGACCGCGCGCCACACCCCGTGCATCTTCGAGTACGTGTACTTCGCGCGACCCGACTCGATCATCGACAACATCTCGGTGTACAAGGCGCGGCTGCGCATGGGCGAGCACCTCGCGGACAAGATCAGACGCGAGCGCCCCGACCACGATATCGACGTGGTGATCCCGATTCCGGACACGAGCCGCACCAGCGCGGTGCAGGTCGCACAGCTCCTCGGCGTCAAGTATCGCGAGGGATTCATCAAGAACCGCTACATCGGCCGCACTTTCATCATGCCGGGCCAGGAGCAGCGCTCGAAGTCGGTGCGCAGCAAGCTGAACGCCATCGACCTGGAGTTTCGCGGCAAGAACGTGCTCCTGGTGGACGATTCGATCGTGCGCGGGACCACCTCGGCGCAGATCATCGACATGGCGCGCGAAGCCGGCGCGAGGAAAGTATACTTCGCCTCGGCCGCGCCGCCGGTGCGTTACCCTAACGTGTACGGGATCGACATGCCGAATGCCTCCGAGCTGGTGGCCGCGGGGCATACCGACGAGGAGGTGCGCGGCATCATCGGGGCCGACTGGCTCATCTACCAGGATCTCGCCGATCTGGTGCATGCGGTGCGCCACGACAACGCGAAAATCATCGATTTCGACACCTCGTGCTTCTCGGGCGAATACGTCACGGGGGATGTGACGCCCGAGTACTTGAAGCGCCTGCAGGGAGAGCGATCCGACGAGGCCAAGCAGCTGCGTCGCGATGGCGTCAATCGTGGACTCAAGACCGTACACACCGTGTAGAGCCGAAGACCCCGCGGCCCGGGCCGTGCGGCCTTGAGCCTGCGTCTGCTGCTCATCGGGGACCGCCCCGAATACCGGCTGCTGGTGCGCAAGCACCTCGAGGTCGAGTGGCCGCAGGTCACGGTTCTCGAGCACCGCCTGGGCGAGGATGCGCCGCTCGAGAGCAGGTTCACCGCCGCCGCGTACGACGCCGCGATCATCGTCGGCGCGGGGACGGGGTCCGCCGCCGCCGAGCTGCTCGCCAACGAGCTCCTCGCCCGAGATGAATTCGCACCGCTCATCCTGGTGCTGCTGCAGGACCCTCCGCCAACGGTGCCCGCCGATGTGCCGCGGTTGCAACGTCTGAACGGGCGCAAGCTCGATCGCGACGCCCTGATCCGCGCCGTGACCAATGCCGCGCGCGAGCACAAGCGCGCGATGATCGCGCTGCGCTCGCGTCCCGACTATGCCCAGCTCCACAGATTCGGGTCGACCACGATACGCGGCCATCGCTGCATCCGTCAGGTGGGCTCGGGCGGAATGTGCAAGATCTATCTCGCGGAGAGCGAGCGCGCGGGCACTCTGGTGGTGCTCAAGGTTTTCAGTCAGGTCCCGGACGTGTCCGAGCGCATCGTCAGCTTCGACCGGTTCATTCAGGAATACGAGATCGTCGCGAGCCTCAATCATCCGAACATCGTGCGCATCTACGATCTCGGCATCGCCGACGATCACGCCTACATCGCGATGGAGCACTTCCCGGCCGGCGATCTGCGGCAGCGGATGAAGGCGCGGCTCATGCCGGCGGAGGCCCTGCATTATCTCGAGCAGATGGCGAGCGCGCTCGAGGCCATCCACGCCGTCGGCGTGCTGCACCGGGACTTGAAGCCCGCGAACGTGATGCTGCGGGGCGACGGCTCGCTCTGCCTGATCGACTTCGGCCTCGCCAAGGCGAACGAGCTCGATGTCGATCTCACCGGCACGCGCGAGATCTTCGGCACGCCCTACTACATGAGCCCGGAGCAGGGCCACGCCGAGGAGATCGACGCGCGCAGCGATCTGTACAGCCTCGGGATCGTGTTCTACGAGATGCTGACCGGCAAGAAGCCCTATACCGGAGCATCCGCCATGGAAGTGATCTACAAGCACAAGCGCGCGCAGCTGCCCGCGGTCGAACCGCAGTACGCCCAGTACGAGCCGATCCTCAACCGCCTGCTCGCCAAGGCGCCGCAGGATCGGTTCCAGACCGCCGGCGAGGTTCTGAAGGCGGTGGCCGAGCTCAAGACGCCGGCATGAGCGTCGCCGCGCACCCGCTGCTGCGCGCCGCCACCCCGCCCGCATGGATCGCCGAGGCGCGGCGCTCGCCCGAGGTGCTGCTGGTCGACCATGCGAATTGCGAGAAGAAGGCGGCCTCGACCGCGCTCGCGCTCATGTTCGCCTATGCGGAGGACCTCACGCTCACCGGCAAGATGTCGCGGCTGGCGCGCGAGGAGCTGCGTCACTACGAGCAGGTCGCAAGACTCATCGGCTCGCTCGAGATCGTTCCCGCGCGGCTCGCGCCCGGCCGCTACGCGCAGCGACTACGGCGGCTGGTGGCGCGATCCGAGCCGGCGCGCGAGGTCGACCTCATGGTCTGCGGCGCCTTCATCGAAGCGCGCTCGTGCGAGCGCTTCGAAGCGCTGGCGCCCGTCATCGGCGGGCCCGCCGGCGAGCTGTTCGAGGGGCTGCATGCGGCCGAGGCGCGCCACTTCAAGGTGTATCTCGATCTGGCACGGCGCGCGGCCGCGCGCGCGGGGATCGATGTGGACGCGCGCATCGCCGCGTTCGCGAGCCTCGAGGCAGAGCTCATCACCGGCCGCGATCCGCAGTTTCGCTTTCATTCCGGACCGCCCTGAGCGCGGCCGGGCGCGGCCCGGCGCACGCGGCTCGGCGCGGGCACCCTCAGCGCGGCAGCGATTTCAGCTCGGGTCCGCTCGCGTCCCAGCGCAGCACGCTGCCCTGCCGGTACCAGTCGCCGAGCACGATACGCGTGCAGTCGCGGCCATCCACCCTCAATGGGTGGATCGCCGGCCGGTGCGTGTGTCCGTGCAGCAGCGTGCGGGCGCCCGATCTGCGCAGAGCGAGCGCGACGCTGTCGGTATTGACGTCGGCGATCGCGTACTCGAGCGAGGCCGTGTGCGCCTGGCTGCCGCTGCGCGCGGCGCCGGCGAGCGCGCGCCGCGCGCGCACCGACAGCTTGAGGAAGCGGCGCTGCCAATCGGCGTCGCGCACGGTGGCGCGCAAGCGCTGATAGGGCCCGTCGTCGGTGCACAGCGCATCGCCGTGCATCACCAGCACGGGCTCATCGTAGAGGGTGACGATCAGCGGGTCGGGCAAGAGCCGCGCGCCGGAGGCTTCGCAGAAGCGCGCTCCCAGGAGAAAGTCGCGGTTGCCGTGCATCACGAAGCACGGCACGCCCGACTCGGTGAGCGAGCGGATCGCACGGATCGCGCTTTGCTGGCCGGAATCGGCATCATCGTCGCCGACCCAGGATTCGAACAGGTCGCCGAGAATGTAGAGCGCATCCGCCGAGCGCGCCTCGCTACCCGCGAACTGCGCGAATTGCTCGGTGATCTGCGGGCTGTGCTCGTCGATGTGCAGATCGGAGATGAAGAGAAATGCCACCGGCCGCCGCCGCGGATCAGGGGTTGGGGTTGGCAACGCGCTCTATCTTCTGGATCACCACGGCCTTGAGCGGCACATTTTCCTTGAACGGGCCCTTGGCCCCGGTCGGCACCACGCTGATTGCATCGACCACGTCCATTCCTTGCACCACCTTGCCGAACACGGCGTATCCCCAGCGCGTCTGGTTCGGGTCGAGGGCGGCGTTGTCGGCGAGATTCACGTAGAACTGCACGTCGCCGTCGTGCGGAGCCGGCGGCCGCGCCAGACCCACCGTGCCGCGCACGTTGGTGAGCCCGTTGCCCGACTCGTTGACCACCTTGCTCGGATTGCCCTTGAGCTTGTAGTCGGCGTCGTAGCCGCCGCCCTGGATGATGAAGTTCGGGATGGCGCGATGAAACACCGTGCCCGAGTAGAAGCCCTGATCGACGTACTTCAGGAATTGCGCCACGGTGATCGGCGCGCGCTCGGGATTGAGCTCGACGGTGAAGTTGCCCATGCTCGTGACCACCTGAACGTAGACCGGCGGGGCAGTCTTGACCGGGGCCGTGTCCGCGGGGGCGGCCTTCTCGGCCGCCTGGATCGGGCCGGCGAGCGCGCTCACGAGCAAACCAACGCAGAGTATTAGCTGTTTCATGCCGAGATTCTACTCGAATGGGTACAATCTTCGAGATATGCCCTCGCCCGTCATCACCCGCTTCGCGCCCTCGCCCACGGGTTCCGTGCACTTGGGCAACGCGCGCACCGCTTTGTTCAGTCGCCTGTGGGCGCGCAAGACGAGCGGGCGCTTCATTTTGCGGATTGAGGACACGGATGTCGAGCGCAGCGAGCAGCGCTTCCGCGACGGCCTGCTCGAGGATCTGCGCTGGCTCGGGCTCGATTGGGACGAAGGCCCCGGCATCGGCGGCCCTTCCGCGCCGTACTCGCAATCCGAGCGCGGCGCGTGGTACATGGAGCTGTTCACGCGCCTCGAGTCCGCGGGGCGCGCCTATCCGTGCTTCTGCACCCCGGAGGAGCTCGAGCTGTCGCGCAAGGTCCAGCGCATGGCGGGCAAGCCGCCGCGCTACGCCGGAACCTGCCGCGCCTTGAGCGGCGCGGAGCGCGCCGCGCGGCTCGCCGCAGGACGCCGCCCGACGCTGCGCTTCGCCGTGCCGCCCGATGCGGTGATCGAGTTCGAGGATCTCGTGCACGGCGCGCAGCGTTTTTTCTCGAGCGACATCGGCGATTTCATCATTCGCCGCGAGGATGGCACAGCCGCCTTCTTCTTCTGCAACGCGGTGGACGATGCGGCGATGGGTGTCACGCACGTGCTGCGCGGCGACGATCATCTCACCAACACGCCGCGTCAGCTGATGCTGCTCGATGCGCTGTCGATGCGCCGCCCCGGCTACGGCCACGTCGGACTTCTGGTGGGCACGGACGGGGCGCCTCTGTCGAAGCGGCACGGCAGCACCAGCGTCCAGGAATTTCGCGAGCGTGGCTTCCTGCCCGCGGCGCTTCTCAATCATCTGTTCCGGCTCGGGCATGCGACCGATGTCGACCGCTGGCTTGCGCCCGCGGAGCTGCCCACGCACTTTCGCCCCGAGCACCTCGGGCGCGCGCCGGCGCGGTTCGAGGAGTCACAGCTCATCCACTGGCAGAAGGAAACGCTGCAGCGCATGTCGACGGCCGAGATCGGCGGCTGGCTCGGCTTGCCCGACTCGGCCGCGTTCGTCGAGCTGGTGCGTCACAACGTGGTCCTGCCGCGGGACGCCGCCCCGTGGCGCGCCGTGATCGAGGGCGAGCTGCCGCCGCTCGGCGCGGAGGAGCGGCGGGTGATCGCGGCCGCGGGACCGCGCTTCTTCGCGGCGGCCGCCGCCGCGCTCGAGCCCGCGGGCGCGGATCTGCATCTGCTCGCCCGCATGCTCAAGGAGCGCACCGGACGCGGCGGAGCGGACCTCTATATGCCGTTGCGTGTCGCGCTCACCGGACGGATTCACGGTCCGGAGCTGGCTCCGCTCCTGAAACTCATGCCGCTCGCGGTCGCGCGCGGCCGGCTGGAAACGCATGCTCAAGATCCATAATTCCCTCACCGGGGAGAAGTCGGAGTTCAAACCGCTGCGCGGGAACGAAGTGCGCATGTACGTGTGCGGCATCACCGTGTACGACTACATCCACATCGGCCACGCGCGCATGCTCATGGTGTTCGACCTGGTGCAGCGCTATCTGCGCGCCAGCGGCTACCGCGTCACCTACGTGCGCAACATCACCGACATCGACGACAAGATCATCCAGCGCGCCGCCGAGACCTCGGAGGATTGGGCTGCGCTCGCCCGCAGGTTCACCGCGGCCATGCACGAGGATTGCGCGTTGCTCGGGCTCGAGGCGCCGGACCACGAGCCGCGCGCCACCGAGTTCATCCGCGAGATCATCGCGATGACCCGGCGGCTGATCGACAAGGGCTTCGCCTACCGCGCGGCGAACGGCGACGTCATGTACTCGGTGCGTAAATTTCCCGCCTACGGCGCCCTCTCCGGCCGCAAGATCGACGAATCGCGCGCCGGCGCGCGCGTGCAGATCGACGAGTTCAAGCAGGATCCGCTGGATTTCGTCGTCTGGAAGCACGCCAAGGCCGGCGAGCCCTCGTGGGATTCGCCGTTCGGCCCCGGCCGGCCGGGCTGGCACATCGAGTGCTCGGCGATGTCGGTGAGTCTGCTCGGCGAGTACTTCGATCTGCATGGCGGCGGCATGGACCTCAAGTTTCCGCATCACGAGAACGAGATCGCGCAGTCGTGCGCGGCTTGCGGCACGCCCTTCGTGCACGTCTGGATGCACAATGGGTTCGTCAACATCGACGATGAGAAGATGTCGAAGTCGCTCGGCAACTTCTTCACCGTGCGCGAGGTGCTCAAGACCCTGCGTGACCCGGAGGTGCTGCGCTTCTTCCTGCTGAGCAGCCACTACCGCGGTCCGATCAACTACTCGCTCACCCAGCTGGCCCAGGCGGATGAGACGCTCGCGGGTCTGTATCGTGCCCTCAAGGGAACACAGGCGATGCCGGCCGCTGCCGCGGCGGCGGGTGCCGCGGCGGTCGCCGCCGTACCCGCGGAATTCCGCGCCGCGATGGACGATGACTTCAACACGCCCGATGCGCTGGCGGTGATGCAGGGCGTCGCGCGCGAGCTCAACAGCGCGAAGGCCGCGGCCGATTCCGAGCGTGCAGCCGCGGCGGCCGCCGCGCTGCTCGCGATGGGCAAGATCCTGGGTCTGCTGCAGCAGGAGCCCGACGGCTATCTCAAGCGCGGGCTCGCGCCCTCCGGCATGAGCGATGCGCAGATCGAGGAGCTGCTCGCGGCGCGGCGCGCCGCGCGCGGGCAAAGGAATTTCCGCGAGTCGGATCGAATCAGGGATTTGCTCGCCGCCGCCGGGATCGTCCTGGAGGACAAGCCCGGCGGCATCACCGAGTGGCGGCGAGCCTGACGGCCGCTGCCCGGGCGGCAAGGAGCGCTAGTCGGAGCGTCGGGTGAGCAGCATGCCGACCGCGATTCCCACCAGGGCCGCGACGCCGACCACCTGCCACGGATTCTCGTGCACGTAGTTGTCGGTCGTTCGGGTCAACATGCGGGCCTGACCCCTGACCTGCGCCGCGCCGTCGCTGACCGCGCTCTTTGCGGCGGCCAGCGCCATCTTGACCTTGGCGCGGACCCGGGCGATTTCCGGTGCCTCGATGTCCTTGATGGCCTTGGTCAAGTCGTCGACGTTGTCGAGGAAGTCGTTGATGGTTGCGTTGCCGTAGCGTTTGACTTTGCGCACGTGGCTCGTATCCAAATGGGCGTCCATAAGCTTGCTCCTCCAGCTTTTGCCGCCGCCGTTAGACCCGGCGGCCCAGGCTCATCAGAAAGCTGACGATGGCACCGATCAAGAAAATGACGAACAGTACCTTGGCGATCCCGGCCGCGCCGACAGCGATGCCGCCAAACCCGAAGAATGCCGCGATCAGCGCGATGATGAAGAACACCACTGCATAATGAAGCATGAGTGCACCTTTCTAAGTGACCTGCATATCCGATGCAGTGCAACTTTGCGCCGCTGCCACGGCCCAGAATAGTCGGTGCGCACAGGTGGGCACCGTAGGATAACGCCCACGGTCGGCAAGTAGCCGCCCGGGGGTGCCTCAGCATGAGAATCGAGCCGGCGACATGGCTGCGAGGTCCACGCCCGCCGCGAGCAGATCGAGCGGCAGCGGCACTCCCCGCACCAGGGCCGCGGCGGTGCGTGACAGCGCGGGCGAGGTCTGGATTCCGTAGCCGCCCTGACCGGCCAGCCAGAAGAAGCCCGGCTGGGATCCGAAGCCGACCACCGGTATCCGGTCGGGCGCGAAGGTGCGCAGTCCCGCCCAGCGCGCCTTCAGCCGATCGATGCGCAGCGTGGTCGCGGTCTCGATGCGCTCCACCGCGGTGGCCACATCCCATTCGTCGGGCTGCGCATCCTGAGGCGTGGTCGGCGTCTCATCCGCCGGCGATAGAAACAGAGAGCCCGCCTCGGGCTTGAAGTAAAAGCGCTCCTCGATGTCGCTCACGAACGGCCAGTCGCTCACCGCCACACCGGCCGGCGCATCGACGAGCAGCGCCGTGCGCCGGCGCGGCTCGAGTCCGACGGGAGCCACCCCGGCGAGAGCCGCGATGCTGTCCGCCCAGGCGCCGGCGGCATTGATCACCAGGGGCGCGCGGTGGGTCTCCGCGCCGGCGCTGACGGACCACCCCGCGCTCGTGCGGGCGAGCGCGTGTACCTCGGCGTTGGTGACGAGCCGGCCCTCGCGCGCGCGCAACAGGCGCAGATACCCTTGATGAAGCGCGGCGACGTCGATGTCGGAGGAGTCCGGCTCGTAGACGCCGCCCGCCACGTAGTCTTCGCGCAGCACGGGACAGAGCCGCCGCGTCTCCGCCGGCGTCACCGCTCGTGTGGCTCGCCCGATGTCGGGCTCTGCGCGGAATTTGTGCAGCAGCTCGAGCTGCGCGGCGGTACCGATGTGCAGGCAGCCGCGCGGCCGCGTGAGCGGTCCCTGCGCGAAGCCCGCCGGCGGCTCGAACAGGAACTGACGACTGGCGCGGGTGAGCGCGCGGATCGGAGCGCTGCCGTAGATCTCGGTGAACAGGGCGGCCGAGCGTCCGGTGGCGTGATAGCCGGGTCGATCCTCGCGCTCGAGCAACAGCACGCGCTGCGTCTCGGCCAGATGCGCGGCCACCGAGGCGCCGGCGATCCCGGCGCCGATCACGATGATGTCGGTCATGATGCGCTCAAAATATCAGATCTCGAGGTGACCCAGCGGGATCCGCGTCGAGCGCTTGAGCGTCGCGAGCACCACGCTCGATTGCACGTCGCGCACGTGCGGGATGCGCAGCAGTTTCTTGAGGATGACCGAGCTCAGCGACTCGAGATCCTTGCCGAATACCTGCAGGATGAAATCGTAGGCGCCGGTGCAGGCAAAACAATTGGTGATCTCATCGAGCAGCTGGATCTCGCGCTCGAAGCGCGCCACCGTCTCGTCGGTGTGCTCGGTGAGCTTGACGTGCACGATGGCCTGCACCTCGAGCCCGACCCGGCTGGGGTTCAGGATGGCGGCATAGCCTTCGATGAGTCCCGCCGACTCGAGCGCGCGGATACGCCTCGCGCACGGCGTCGGTGATAGGCCGATCAACTCGGCCAGCTCCACGACCGGGACTCGACCATCCCGCTGTAGCTCGGCGAGCAGCCGCGCATCGAAGCGATCCAGATTCATGGTTCCTCAGCCGCTTGGTGATAATAGCCAATATTAAATGAATTATTAGTGAATTACAGCAGAGCCAGGGTAATCAGAGCTCGAAATTGGCGAATCATGCCGAGTGCTCGAGGGTACTCTCGAGTCCGGCGCGTTGCGGTCAGGGGGTTGGCTATGGCGGTGAGATCGCTACATCAGGCACCGGTGGTGCAGTGCGACACGACGGACTGGCGCGCCGTCGTGGGCCACGTGGCCGTTTCACGGGCGCTCGATGATCTCGAGGAATCGACCCTCGTGCCGGAGCGCAAGGTGCTCTACCAATTCTCGGCGCGCGGTCACGACGTCACCCAGGTCCTGCTCGGCGCGCAGCTCACGGGACTCAAGGATGCCGTGGGGGGCTATTACCGCTCGCGGCCCCTGCTTCTCACGCTCGGACTGTCGATCGATCAGGCGCTCGCCTCGAGCATGATGCGCGTCGGCAGCATGAGCGAGGGACGCGATATCGGCGTCGTCTTCAATCTGCCGCGGCGCGAGGGCACCTGTGCCTTGCCGGTGTGCGGCGGCGTGGGTACGCAGTACACCCCCGCCGTCGGATGGGCGCAGGCCCTGCGCTACCGGCGCGACGTGCTCAAGGATGCGCGCTACGGCGGCAGCATCGCCGTCGCCCACGGGGGGGATGCCTCGACGGCCACCAACGGCTTCTGGTCGGCCCTCAACATCGCAACCACCGAGTGCCTGCCGCTGCTCATCTACATCGAGGACAACGGCTATGGAATCTCCGTGCCGAGCCAGGTGCAGACCCCCGGCGGCAACATCGCGCACAACCTGCGCGGCTTTCGGGGTCTCAGGATCCTCGAGGGCGAGGGGTCGGATCCGCTCGCGGCGGCCGAGCTGATCCGCGACGCCGTGGAAGGCGTGCGGGCGGGCCAGGGACCGGCGCTGTTGCGCGTGCGGGTGCCGCGGCTCTCGGGACACTCCGGTCAAGACACGCAGACCTACAAGGGACAGGCGTTGATCGCCTCCGAGCGCGAGCGCGATCCGTGGCTCAAGCTGCGCGCGCAGCTCGTGCCCGCGTTCCTGTCAGCGGCGGAATGGGATGCCGAGGTCGAGCGCTCGCGCCGGGCGGTGGCCGAGGCGCGGGCGCGCGTCGAGCAGATGCCGAAGCCCGACCCCGCGCGCGTGCGCCGCTACGCCTTCACCGAGTATGACGCCGATGGCGCACCGGAAATCCAAGCGCAGGGCGGGGTGTGGCCGGAGACGGGAGCCTCGTCCACGGGAAGCTCTCGCGCCGCGCCCCAGGGTCCGCGTCTCAACCTGTTGACCGCCGTGCGCCGCACGCTGGAGCACGAGCTCTCGGTGAACCCGCGCCTCGTGGTGTTCGGCGAGGATGTCGGGCGCAAGGGTGGCGTGCACGCCGCCACGCTCGGGCTGCAGGAGAAATTCGGCGCGCAACGCGTCTTCGATACTAGCCTGTCGGAGGAGGGCATCATCGGGCGTGCCGTGGGCATGGCCGCCGCCGGCCTCATGCCGGTGCCGGAGATCCAGTTCCGCAAGTATGCCGATCCGGCGGCCGAGCAGCTCAACGACTGCGGCACCATGCGCTGGCGCACCGCCAATCGCTTCGCCGCGCCCATGGTGGTGCGAATCCCGGGAGGCTTCTTCAAGTGCGGCGACCCGTGGCATAGCCAGTCGAACGAGGTGCAGTGGGTCCACGGCACCGGATGGCGCGTCGCCATGCCCTCGAATGCCGAGGATGCGGTCGGCCTGCTGCGCGAGGCGCTGCGCGGCAATGACCCGACGATCTTCTTCGAGCACCGCTCGCTCCTCGATTCGGCGGCGGCGCGGCGTGCGTATCCGGGCGATGATTTCGTGGTCCCGTTCGGCAAGGCCCGCCTGCTGCGCAACGGCGATGCCTTGACCGTGGTGAGCTGGGGAGCGATGGTCGAGCGTTGTGAGCTCGCACTCCAGCACACGGGAATCTGCGCCGATCTGCTGGACCTGCGCACGCTGTCGCCCTGGGACCGCGAGGCGACGCTCGCCTCGGTGCGCAAAACTCATCGCTGCCTGATCGTGCACGAGGATACAATGACGGCGGGCTTCGGAGCGGAGATCGCCGCCGTGCTCGCCAAGGATGCGTTCTTCGATCTCGACGCGCCGATCGAGCGCTTGGCCATGCCCGATGTGCCGAGCCCGCACAGCCCGGTGCTGCTCGATGCCGTGCTGCCGAGCGTCGATACCATAGCTGCGAGCATGAGGGAGCTGGTCGCCGTTTGAGTACCCGCATGACAGATGTCATCGCCCCCGAGAATCAGGAGGGGACGAAGGCCACCGTGTTGCGCTGGTGCAAGGCGCAGGGTGATCCCATCCGCAAGGACGAGCCGCTGCTCGAGCTCGAGACCGACAAGGTCACCGTCGAGATCTCGGCGCCGGCGAGCGGCGAGCTCGCCGAGATCCTGAAGCAGCCCAACGAGGAGGTGCAGCCCGGCCAGGTTCTTGCGCGCCTGCGGCTCATGGACGAGCAAGAGCCGGCTTCCGAGCCGGCGCGCGCGCCGGCGGCATCGAGGCCGGCACCCCAGGAGGAGGCGGCGCGGCAGCCCTTGAGTCCCGCGGTGCGGCGGCTGCTCGAGGAGCACGCGCTCTCGGCGAGCGACATCGCCGGCAGCGGACGCAATGGGCGCATCACCGCGCAGGACGTCGCGCGCTACTTGGGCGAGATGAGCGGAAAGAGCGCGAGCGCAAAGCCCGATTCGAGCGCGAGGTCGGCCGCCGCCGCCCGGATCGAATCCCGGGTCGCTTCCGATGCGCGCAGCACGCGAGTCGTGCACACCGCCATTCGCCGCCGTATCGCCGAGCACATGGCAAAGAGCGTTGCCGAGGCGCCGCACGTGACCACCCTGTTCGAGGCCGATCTGACGCGCGTGCAGGCGCACCGTGCCCGGCATGCTGCTCAATATGAGCGCCAGGGCACGCGGCTCACCTATACGGCGTACTTCGTGGCCGCATGCGCCCGCGCGCTGATCGCGCATCCGCAGGTCAATGCGACCTTTCACGAGGATGCGCTCGAGCTGCACGCCGATGCCAACATCGGAGTCGGCACGGCGCTCGGCAACGAGGGGCTCATCGTGCCGGTGATCCACGGTGCGCAAAATCTTTCGCTGCTCGACATCGCGCAGCGGCTCGAGCAGCTGGTGAGCGCGGCCCGGGCCGGCAAGCTGGCGCCGCAAGAGGTGCGCGGCGGCACCTTCACCCTCTCGAACCACGGCACCAGCGGCAGCTTGCTCGCGGCCCCGATCGTCATCAACCAGCCGCAAGTCGCGATCCTGGGCGTCGGCAAAATCGAGCGGCGCGTCTGCGTGGTCGCGGCCTCCGGCATGGAAGCGGTCGGGATCCGCACCATGTGCTACCTCACCCTCACCTTGGATCACCGGGCGCTCGACGCCTTTCAGGCGAATGCGTTTCTCGAGCATGTGGTCAACACGCTGGAGCAATGGCCCGACGATTGAGCCGACTTCCGGCGCGGACCGCTACACCGCCGCGGGGGCGGCGATGCCACCGAAGCGCTCGAGGATGGAGCCATCCGCCGGCGGCAGCGAGCCCTCGAGCTGCGAGGCGGCTTGCGAAAGATAGGTTTCCGATGGCGCCAGTACCCGTCCATAGATCGCACGGCAAAGCTCCGCCGCGCGAATTCCCGGCCACCCGGGCGGCAGCAGCCGCTCCGGCAGCAACGGATCGCGCAGGTGCAGGCGGCGATACTCGTGGATCAGGAGAGTGCGCAGAATGAAGGCCGTCTCGGGATCCGGGGGAGTCGTGAGCGCCCCGCTCACGCGCTCGAAGCGAGCCGCGAACTGCTGATAGCGCCGTCCGAGATCCTTGAGATCCCATCCCAGCTCGATGAGCGTGGCCGGGCTGTCCGGCGAGACGAGATCCGCCTCGAACACCAGGGTGCGCGGGGGTAGCTCGAGCCCGGCTCGGCCGACCAGCCGCGCGCGATTCTCGGGCCCGGCGCGATGCTCGGGCCCGGCGAAGTACTCGGGATGGGCAAACACGCCTCCGCCGAGCGCGCCGAAACCTTGCCATGCAAGCTCCTGGCGCAGCCGCTGACGCGCGGCGGCCGGCATCGACGGCAGCAGGATGAGCGTCCAGCGGCCCGACCCGCCGCTGTTCGGTGCAGCATAGATCCGCGCGGTCGCCTCGGCGAAGCGCTCGCGTCCTCCGCAACTCAGCCGGTACTCACTGCGCTTGCCCACGCGCCGTGCCTCGAGCCAGCCCTCCTGGGCGAGCCGCGCCGTGGCGGTGCGCACCAGACGCTCGTTGAGGCCGAAGGGCGCTGCCAGCCGGATGAGGCTGCCGAGCGCGACGGCGCCGCCACGCGGCATGACCGAGTCGCCGAAGATGGTCACGATCAGCGAGCCCGCGCGCAGCGGCCGCTGGCGGCGAAATCGCGCCACCAGCCCCGCGGCAATTTCAGCTGGGTTCTCCCTCATGAGGTCAGAAGTTTAATCCGCCATCTCCAAATATGACACAGGAAAAATTGAAATGGACGGACTTGTGTGTCACGATTGTTGACTGGCTGGCGACGCCGACCGCGCGGCGTCCGGGGGGTTGTATGTATACACAGGCGCTCGACACCGAGGGAAAGGAGCCGGCGGCTGCCGCCGACGAGACAGCGCTCGAAGCACGCTTCCAGGCGCGCGTCGATCTCGAGGAGAAGATCGAGCCCAAGGACTGGATGCCCGCGAAATATCGAGCCACGCTGATCCGCCAGATCTCCCAGCACGCGCACTCCGAGATCGTCGGCATGCTGCCCGAGGGCAACTGGATCACGCGCGCGCCGACGCTGCTGCGCAAGTCGATCCTGATCGCCAAGGTTCAGGATGAGGGCGGACATGGAGCCTATCTGTACAGTGCCGCCGAGACCCTGGGAGTGAGCCGCGATCAGCTCATCGATCAGCTCCTCACCGGCAAGGCGAAGTATTCCAGCATCTTCAACTATCCGACGCCCACCTGGGCGGACGTCGGCGCCATCGGCTGGCTCGTGGACGGCGCGGCGATCATGAATCAGATACCGCTGTGCCGCTGCTCTTACGGGCCGTATGCGCGCGCCATGGTGAGAATTTGCCGCGAGGAGAGTTTCCACCAGCGCCAGGGTTACGACATCATGCTCAAGCTCTGCCGCGGCACGCCCGAGCAGAAGCGCATGGCGCAGGAGGCACTCGACCGCTGGTGGTGGCCGGCGCTCATGATGTTCGGGCCGCCGGATGCCGCATCCACGCATTCGACCGACTCCCAGCGCTGGAAGATCAAGCGCTTCTCGAACGATGAGCTGCGCCAGAAGTTCGTCGATTTCACCGTGCCGCAAGCCAGGTTCCTGGGTATCACCGTGCCCGATCCGGAGCTGCGCTGGAACGAGGCGCGAAAGTGCCACGAGTTCGGCGCGATCGACTGGAACGAGTTCGAGCGCGTGCTGCGCGGCAACGGGCCGTGCAACGTGGAGCGGCTTGCGGCCCGCCGGCGCGCGCATGCGGACGGCGCATGGGTGCGGGCGGCGGCCAGCGCGTACGCCGCGAAGCAGCGTCAACGAGCCGCGAGCGCAGCGGCCTGAGCGGCCGCGAACGAATCACCGGAGTAGCTCATGGAACCCGACAGCAAGCACCCCGACGGCAAGCGACCCGAGAGCGAGCACGAATGGCCGCTGTTCGAGATTTTCATCCGCGCGCGTGGGGGTCTCGACCACAAGCACGTCGGCAGCCTGCATGCGGCCGATGCGCGGATGGCGATCGAGCATGCGCGCGATCTGTACACGCGCCGGCAGGAGGGCGTGAGCATCTGGGCGGTACGCTCGGTCGATATCGTCGCCTCGGATCCGCAGGATGCGGAGTCGCTATTCGAGCCGGCTCGCGACAAGATCTACCGTCACCCGACCTTCTATCAGATTCCGGACGAGGTGAAGACGCTATGAGCGCCGCGGCGCCGGATCGCGGAGCGCGGGCGGCGGGGCCGCGCGAGGCGCCGCCGCCCCTGGTCGTGCCGCCGCTGTTCCGCTACCTCTTGCGTCTCGGCGACCTCGCGCTCGTGCTCGGTCAACGGCTGGGAGAGTGGGTGGGCCATGCACCCGTGCTCGAGGAGGATTTGGGTCTCGCCAACATCGCGCTCGACTTGATCGGCCAGGCGCGCCTGCTGCTCGCCTACGCGGGCGAGGTCGAAGGGCGCGGCCGCGGCGAGGACGATCTGGCTTTCTCGCGCCAGCATGCCGAGTACCTGAATCCGACGCTCGCGGAGCAACCGAACGGCGACTTCGGCGAGACCATCGTGCGCCAGGTGATGCTCGATGCCTTCCAGCTCGAGCTCTATGAGCGCCTCGCGAGCTCGCGCGATGAGCACCTGGCGGCGATTGCCGCCAAGGCGGTGAAGGAGACGCGCTATCACCTGCGCTACAGCTCGAGCTGGCTGGTGCGCCTGGGCGACGGCACCGCCGAGAGCCACGCACGCGTGCAGGCAGCACTCGAGCGGCTGTGGCCGTATACGGTGGAGCTGGGCGTCGAGGACGAGCTCGATCGTGACATGGCGGAGCGCGGCATCGCACCGCGCCTCGCCGACGTGCGCACCGCATGGTCGAAGCGCATCGACGAGATCCTCGCCGAGGCCACGCTCGAGCGGCCACGCGACCGCCCATACACCTGGTTTGGCAAGCGCGGGGAGCACAGCGAGCACCTCGGCTACATGCTCGCCGAGATGCAATACCTGCAGCGCGCTTACCCCGGGGCACAATGGTGAGCGCGGCGGCCGAGGCGGGCGCCGCGGCCGAGGTGCGCGCGGCCGAGGTGGGCGCGGCGGCCGACGCGCGTATCGCGACGGCGTGGCAGGCGCTTGCGCGTCTCGAGGATCCGGAGCTGCCGCCGCTCACGCTGGTCGAGCTCGGGATCGTGCGTTTCCTGAAGGTGCGCGCCGATGGCGTGCTCGAGGCGGGGATCTCGCCGACCTACACGGGCTGCCCGGCGACCGACTACATCCGGCAGCTCGTCGAAGGTGCGCTCGCCGAGGCCCGAATCGGGCCGTTCAAGGTGAGCCAGGTGCTCGCCCCGGCGTGGAGCAGCGACTGGATCACGCCTGCGGGCCGCGCCAAGCTCGAGTCGCTGAGCGTGGTTCCTCCGGAGCGCAGCGCGTCCGCGGCGCTCGCCGGCGGCACCGCTGCCGTGCGCTGCCCGCGCTGCGGCTCGGGCGATACCGAGCTCACCAGCCAGTTCGGCTCGACCCCCTGCAAGGCACTGCACCGCTGCCGCTCCTGCCTCGAGCCGTTCGAATGCTTCAAATGCATCTGAGGGTCGCGGCATGCTGAGCTTCCATCCGCTCGAAGTCACCGCCGTCGATCGGATCGCCGAGGATGCGGTCGCGCTGAGCCTCGCT
>Ga0335073_10002022_pt1 | contig 27747 bp, 22 predicted proteins | sample Lox_Sample_22_FD_207093 | JGI IMG/M metagenome (GOLD analysis project Ga0335073, IMG submission 207093) | Soil microbial communities from Loxahatchee National Wildlife Refuge, Florida, United States - Lox_Sample_2.2 | ecosystem: Environmental > Terrestrial > Soil > Wetlands | place: USA...
AAGAATGGCTCCTCAGGTAGGACTCGAACCTACAACCCTCCGGTTAACAGCCGGATGCTCTGCCATTGAGCTACTGAGGAGTGTGGCATCAGCTTTCGACTTTCGAGCCTCATCATAGCATCTTGCGCGCATCGTGAAAACAGCGGCGACCTCGATCTGCATGGCACATTCCGCTACGCGGGGGCCGGAAATCGTTCGTCCCTTTCTGATACTCTAGCCCGTTAGCCACCCTGCTCCGTTCGTCGTTTTCAGCGCTTTCGTGTTCACCAGTTTCGAGTTCAGCAGTTTCGAGGTGCCCATGTCAGGAGGCCTGCGTTTGTTCTGGTTTCTCTTTTCTTTTTTTCTTATCTCCGCCGCTATTTACGCCGCTGAAGGCTCCAACTCGGCGTCCACGCCTCCTGGTCCTCCCATGGCCGCGATCAAGCCTTACGAAGAAGTTTTTCACGGCACGAAGATCATCGACAACTATCACTGGCTCGAGGACGGCACGAGCCCGGAGACGCAGAAGTGGGTGGAAGAAGAGATGGCGTACACGCGCGCCGTGCTCAATCCGCTGCCAGGGCGCGATGTAATTCATAGGCGTCTCACGGAATTGCTCTCGATCGGCAACATCAGTCCGCCGCAGCTCGCGGGCCGGCATTACTTTTATTCGAAACGCGAAGGGATGCAGAACCAGCCCATCCTTTATGTGCGCGACGGACCCGGGGGAACGGATCGGGTGCTCGTCGATGCCAACCAGCTGGCTGCCGACGGCACCATCGCGCTCGACTGGTACGAGCCGAGCGAATACGGAAAGTACGTTGCGTATGGAACTTCGCCCAGCGGATCGGAGATGTCGACGCTGCATATCATCGAGACCAAGACCGGCACTCTTCTGCCTGACAGGATTGAGCGCACGCGCGCGGCGTCGATCGCATGGCTGCACGACAATTCCGGCTTCTATTACACGCGCTATCCGAAAAAAGGCGATGTGCCCGACGGGCAGGAGATGTACAACCGGCACGTCTTTTATCACGAACTCGGAACCGATCCTGACACCGACCCGCTGATTTTCGGGGAGGGGCGCGATGCCGAAGACTGGCCGAGCGTCAGCCTTTCGAACGACGGCCACTGGCTGCTCATCTCGGTCGAGGTGGGGTACACCAAGACCGAGCTCTTCCTGATGGACCTGAAGAAAGGGACGCCGCCGACGCGCCTCACGATCGGCAAGGATTTCCTTTACAGTGCGGACATTTACAACGACAAGGTCTACATCACGACCAATGAGGACGCGCCGCGCTATCGCATTTTCGTGACGGACGCCGGCAACTACGACCGCGCCGCCTGGAAAGAATTGGTTCCGCAGACCGACGCGGTGCTGCAAGGCGCGGCCGTTTTCGGCGGCAAGCTTTTCGCGCAGTACGAGCAGAACGCTTCTTCACAGCTGAAGATTTTCGATCTCGACGGGAAAAAGTTGAACGACCTGCCGCTTCCCGCCATCGGCACGGTTTACGGCTCTGGCGGTCGCTGGGATCGCGACGAGATTTTCTACGGATTCCAGTCGTTCACGTTTGCGCCGTCAATTTACAGGTACGATCTGAAAGATGGTTCGACTTCGCTGTGGGCCAAAGTCGATGCGCCCTCGATCGATCCGTCGGCCTACGACGTCGCGCAGGAATGGTTTCAGTCGAAAGACGGCACGCGTGTACCGATGTTCATCGTGCATAAGAAAGGACTGCAGAAGAATGGCAAGACGCCCACGCTGCTCACGGCGTATGGCGGATTCAATGTGAGCGTCACACCGGCCTTCAACCGCTCCGCCTATCTGTGGCTCGAGCACGGCGGCGTTTATGCGGTCGCGAACCTGCGCGGCGGCGCCGAGTTTGGCGAAGACTGGCATCGCGCGGGGATGCTCGAAAAAAAGCAGAACGTCTTCGACGACATGATCGCCGCGGCCGGGCATCTGATCTCGGAGAAATACACGGACAAGAATCATCTGGCGATTCAGGGCGGATCGAACGGCGGCCTGCTGATGGGAGCAATGATCACACAACGTCCCGACTTGTTTCGTGCCGTGATCTGCCAGGTGCCGCTGCTGGACATGCTGCATTACCAGAATTTTCAGATTGCCAAGCTGTGGATTCCGGAATACGGCAGCGCCGACAATCCCGATCAGTTCAAATGGCTCTACGCCTACTCGCCCTATCACCATGTGAAGGCGGGCATGGAGTATCCGGCGATCCTGTTTATGACGGCTGACACCGACACGCGCGTCGACCCGATGCACGCGAAAAAGATGGCGGCCAAAATGCAGGCCGAGGCGAAGAATGGATCGAGCCGCACGCGCCCGATCTTATTGAGAATCGAAACGAAGGCCGGTCACGGCGCGGGCAAGCCGGTGACAAAACAGATTGATGAGTACACGGACATATATGCGTTTCTGTTTTGGCAGCTGGGGATGAAGGAAGGATCGGGAGTTGGTCGTTAGTCGGCCGGGGGTGGTGGACTTAGAACGTCATCGTGGAAGTGAATCAAAGAGCCTCGAAGCCGTGAGCGATGCGCGCGAGATCACAGTCCCACCCTTCGAAAATCACGAAGGGAGGGATAGCCGCGTGTGCGCGTCGTCACGACTCTGGACGCCTCGCGAGGTGTAGACTTCTCCCCATCCTGGAGGATTCATCGCGATGAAAAATATTCTTGTGGACACCATTGTTGCGGTCATCCTGCTGTGCTGGTCCATGGTCGCGTTTGCGCAAGATCAGAAGCCGGACCAGAAGGCGCCGACGCTGAGAAGCGTTCTGCTCGAGGAGTTGAAGACGACTCACAATAAGAAAGACTGGTTCGTGCCGGCCAATATCGCGGTGGAAGGTCTGACGGCCGAGCAGGCGAGCTGGACCGACGGGCACGGGAATCATTCTATCGGGCAGCTGGCGAATCATCTGGCTTTCTGGAATGCGCAGGTGCTGGCGAAGTTCAAAAAAGAAACACCGGCGAAATACAGCGGCCACAACGATGACACCTTTAACAGCTTTGACGCCAAGCAGTGGAAGGAGACGGTACAGCAGCTCGACAAGGTGATGGTCGATCTGGAGCACTTTGTGGAGTCGGCCGATGAGAAGACGCTCGAGCAAAACGCACAGATGATTGCTACGCTGGCGACGCACAATGCGTATCACATTGGGCAGATCATATACATCCGGCGTCTGCAGGGATCGTGGAATCCGGAGATCGGGGTGAAGTAGGGAGGCGGGGTGCAAGCTCGCAGAGGGCCGTGGCGTGAACGCTAGCGATTCTGATTGGAGAGAATCTTAAGCGCTTGTTCGCGGTCGTTCGGAAACAGATCCGCAGGCGGCAGAATTCCGTTGGACACGACCAGATATCGGGCACAGCCTCTGCTGTCGCCGCGGCAGTAGGTTTCTTTGAGGCGAGCGGCGGTTTTTGGCATATACGCCAGCTCCGCGCGAAAGAAGGGACACTGCTTCAGCTTCTCGCAGTCCGCCATGACAGGCTCCCGCCACTGATTTCGAGGATGAAGAACGTCCTCAGGGTTATCTATCGGCAGAAGTGCCCTAGCTTGACAGCAGCATCTCTCGCGCCGGAGGCGTTTGAAGGGAGCCAACATGATAGATTCGAATAGTTTTCGACGTCAGTGGTGAGGTTCGGTATTCGATGAGCCAAAATTAATCTTTGTGGAGAAGGCATGGCGACAAAATATCGAGTGATCAAGGTGAAGGGGACCAAGCCGGAGATGTTCATTGTGGTGGGAATCGATTTTGGGCAGAGCGCGATCACCAGCACATCAGAAGCGATGTCGGAGAGCGCGATGCGCGGATACCTGCAGAAGGCGGGCGCTTCTGAGGGTGAAATCAAGTCGTGGATCGACCAGGCGCGGACTTATCCCGGATAGGATCGAGCGCCTGGGCCGCGTCACCCTGCGGTTCTCGCCGGGATTATTCGAGAGCGCTTATGGTTGCGCACTCCTTCGAGCGCCCGTACGGTGTCAGCCAGGATTACTGAATCGAGCTGGCGACGTTGGAGAAAACCGTGTTGGAGTTGGAGCCGATCAGGCGAACCGTGCCGACGACGATCACCAGGATCACGGCCAACATCACTGCGTACTCGGCAATGTCCTGGCCTTCGTCTTGTCTCCAAAGTCTTTGCAGTAGTGACGTCATAAGCCTCCTGTCTTGCATCGGGCAAGTTCTTAGATTTCCCCGCTCCCCCACGATCAGCCCCCGATGACACAATTAAACCCCATTTTCCGCAGGGCGGATACATCACAGTCGTAATAGCCGGATCTGGTGGCACCAATAGCACAAGAGTGGCGTTACCCGGGAGGAGATGCTTATCCGGCAAGGGAACGGGGTGGTGCGCTTTCCGCGACAGACTATATTCCGATTAGTGGCCGCCGGTCAGGTCAATCTGGCCGCTGGTCACGTGGGCGTGGAGCCGATATTCTCCCGAGCCGCTCTGCTCGAACGAGCGAAACAGACCGCCTTTGCTTACGCCAAAGGCCGAGGCGTCGATGGCGCCAGTTAGAACAGACGCGTCGCGATGCCCGTATTGCTCTGGATGCGGAATGTCGACGCGAAGGCGTCCGGCGCGGAGCTCAAGATTCTTATCGCCTTCAATGTCATCGACCACGAGTTCTCCAGCGGTGAGTCGAATCCACAAGTTGGAGCGGCGCGGCACCTCGATGATGGCCTGGAAATTTCCTCCATCGGGAGTGTTGCGGACTTGAAGCTCGGCAGTGGAAATTCCAGGTTCGATTTCGACCTTGACGTTATCCAGGCGCCTTTCAGAACTAGCATGACAGGTCACCGAAATCGTATCGGAGTCGGTGGGGGTGATGGTATAGCCGCCACTCTCAAGGTACATACGGATGGTCCCGCCTGAGATGAATTTCTCTCGGGCCGAGGACTGGGCCGGCGACGGAACGCACAACCCCAAGACGAGCAGAGCAAGAACGGTTGATCGATTCACAAACACCTCCCCTGAGAAAAAGATACGAGGCAGAGAGGGAAAAGTTCCGTGCGCGCAGGACTTCGTAGAGACGAAAGACCTCAGCCGCGCGATGCAGGACGGTCCCCTCGCACGATGGCAACTGCGGGCTAAGATTTCGTGATAAAATCGTCGGTCTTTTGGCTGGACACCGCGCTACGCGGCCGATCCGGCCTCTGTAACTCTCCCCGGGGAGGCACACTCCATGTTTTCTCGCTGCATGTTTTCTCGTTCCCGCTTCTCTTCGCGTGTAACGTCATTTTTCCTGGCCGTTGTGACTGCCGCAGTTCTGATTCCCTCGGCGAGCGCGCAGCAGGCGCTGCCGAATCATCTCTCGAAGCGCGTGGTTGGCGACTACGGATATTGGAGCAAGTATCAGACTCCTCCGTACGGAGCCACGCAGATTCCCTACAAGAAGCTGACGCACATCAACCATGCGGGAGTGTCGTTTGATTCCACCGGCACTTTGTCGGTGCCTACGGGAGCGCAGAACGAGTTCATTGAGCCCGAACTGAACAACCTGGCTCACGCCGCGGGAGTGAAAGTGCTGCTGCTGCTGGGCGGTGACTTTGTGGGGCTCGAAGGCAGTGGAGCCGTACAGACTCTGGTGGATAACATCGACGCAATGGAGCAGCAGTATGCCTACGATGGCGTGGACATCGATTGGGAATATCCGGCGACCACGGGAGACCGGCAGTTCCTCGTAGAGCTAATGGCGAAACTGCGGAAATCGAACCCGAACTATGTCCTCTCGATCGACGCGGCGCCGTGGGGCGGTTATGGATATGACCTGAAAGGCCTGGCGCTCTCGCTCGACTACGTCAACATCATGATGTATGACTGCGCGGGTCCGTGGACGGCGCACGGACAGCTCAATTCCCCCATCTTCTGGGATCCGAACGATCCTGCGCCGTATGAATGCCAGCCTGGAGGCAGCGCGCAGGAGGCTGCCACGATTTTCCTGAAGGGCATGCCGGGCAGCCAGCTCAACATGGGAACGCCGTTCTATGGATACGGCTACCACAACATCAACAAGCTTTTCGGGCTGTGTCCGAACGCGGCGTACACGCCCGATGGCGAATGCGACACGCCGGATGTGATCAGCGGGAATTACGGGCCGGACTTCAAGCCCCTGATCAACCAGAAAGGATGGAAGACATTCTACGATCCCATCGCCTTCGTTCCTTACATGCTGAGGGCGGACGGAAGCAACGGCTACATCACCTACGACGATCCGTACTCGACTTACTTCCGCGTGTGGTACTCGGATTGGGATCGCGGGCTGGGCGGCACGTTCATGTGGTCGCTCGACGCAGACTATGACGGCCACTCGCAGGATCTGATGGATGCGATGTATAACGCCTCGCTGGGCACGCATTTCCAGTAGGCTTTCCGGCTGCAAAGTCTGGAAAACAGGCTCTTTACCCGATCTGGGACTCCTAGTCGAGGTATCCCCTTGAATAGGTTTGACCCTTCGTACCCAAAGTGTTATAAATGCCCGTTTTGCGCTAGAAGATACGGAGCAGGGATTTTCTTGCTCCGATGGAAACGGCGCGAAATCCGACGCGGCCAAGCTTCAGCACTCCTTTAGGTCTTGCGGTGGAAGCGTGTTCGGAATTCCGGAACAACACTGGGCGGTCGATCGGGCGTGCTCACGATCGCGCAATGGATCGCAGTTCGCGAACGCCACTGTGGCTTCCGGAAGGCAGCGCCTAAACACGTTTGAAAATTCCTGAATCGGTCTTAATTTCGGAGGACTTATATGCGCGGACTTTCTGTGCGCGGACTCATCCTGTGCCCCCAGCTCGCCAAGGCCGTATCGCTGATGCGCCGCCTGGCTTTGAAAACCACGGCAACGGCCGGGCTGCTTGTCGCCGGCCTCCTCACGACGGGCGCGGCTGCGGCTTTTGCGCAATCTTCCGGCGAAGCAGCCGGCGGTGAAGCTTCACTGAAACTGCCCGACCTTTCGAGAGTCAACTTCCTTTCGTGGCAAATCGATGGACACAAACTGCTGTTGATCGGGATCCTGTTCTGCCTGTTCGGCCTCGGCTTCGGCATGACCATTTTTGTGCGGCTGAAAAACCTGCCGGTGCACCGGTCAATGCGCGAGATTTCGGAGCTGATTTACGAAACCTGCAAAACGTATCTCGTGACGCAGGGCAAATTCATTCTCTTGCTGTGGGCATTCATCGCGGTCATTATTGCGGCGTACTTCGGATGGCTGTCGCCGGTGCCGGGAAAATCGGTGGGCCTGACGCTGCCGATCATCCTGGGTTTCAGCCTGGTGGGCATCGCCGGCAGTTATGGCGTGGCGTGGTTTGGAATTCGCGTGAACACCTTTGCCAACTCGCGGACTGCATTCGCTTCCCTGCCGGGCAAGCCGTATCCCGTCTATCAGATCCCGCTCGAGGCGGGCATGAGCATCGGCATGATGCTGATCTCGGTCGAACTGCTGATCATGCTGTTCATTCTGCTGTTCGTTCCTGGCGACTACGCGGGGCCATGCTTCATCGGATTCGCGATTGGCGAATCGCTGGGCGCGGCGGCGCTGCGTATCGCCGGCGGCATCTTCACCAAGATTGCCGACATCGGCTCGGATTTGATGAAGATTGTTTTCAAAATCAAGGAAGACGATGCCCGCAATCCGGGCGTGATTGCCGACTGCACGGGTGACAACGCTGGCGATTCGGTTGGGCCTTCGGCCGACGGCTTCGAAACTTACGGCGTAACCGGCGTGGCGCTGATTACGTTCATTCTGCTGGGCGTGAAAGATCCCGCAGTGCAGGTGCAGTTGCTGGTCTGGATCTTCGTGATGCGCGTGATGATGCTGGTATCAAGCTCGGTGTCGTACTTCCTGAACGGTGCGATTGCCAAGGCGAAATATGGCTCAGCCAACGAAATGAACTTCGAAGCGCCGCTTACTTCGCTGGTGTGGATTACGTCGATTGTTTCGATCGCGCTGACGTACGTGATTTCTTACTTTATCATTCCCGATCTCGGCGGGGACCCTTCCCAGTGGTGGAAGCTCTCGACGATCATCTCCTGCGGTACGCTGGCGGGCGCCCTGATTCCGGAACTGGTGAAGGTCTTCACTTCGACCGAGTCGCGGCACGTAAAGGAAGTTGTGACCTCGGCACAGGAAGGCGGAGCATCGCTTGGAATTTTGTCGGGATTCGTCGCGGGAAATTTCTCTGGCTATTATCTCGGCCTCTCCATGATGATGCTGATGGCGATTGCCTACTATATGAGCACGATGGGACTCGCACTGGCGGCGGGAATGCTGGCTCCGGCGGTGTTCGCGTTCGGACTGGTCGCGTTCGGATTCCTGGGCATGGGGCCGGTGACGATCGCGGTCGATTCCTATGGTCCGGTGACCGACAATGCGCAGTCGGTCTATGAGCTGTCGCTGATCGAGGCGGTGCCGAATGTTGAAGCAGAAGTAAAAAAAGACTTCAACGTCGCGGTGAACTTCGATCGCGCCAAGCACCTGCTCGAAGCCAATGATGGGGCAGGAAATACGTTCAAGGCGACGGCGAAACCGGTGCTGATTGGCACCGCGGTGGTGGGCGCGACCACGATGATTTTCTCGATCATCATGGCGCTGACCGGCGGTTTATCTGAAACCGCCAGCGTAGCCAAACTCTCGCTGCTGTACGCGCCATTCTTCCTCGGTCTGATTACCGGCGGGGCGATGATTTACTGGTTCACGGGCGCTTCGACGCAGGCGGTGACCACGGGCGCGTATCGCGCTGTCGAGTTCATCAAAGCCAACATCAAACTCGAAGGCGTGGAGAAAGCCTCGGTCACCGACAGCAAAAAGGTGGTCGCGATCTGCACGCAGTACGCGCAGAAGGGCATGCTGAACATCTTCATCGCGGTGTTTTTCGGAACATTGGCTTTTGCCTTTGTCGATCCATTTTTCTTTGTCGGCTATCTCATCTCGATCGCGATCTTCGGGCTGTATCAGGCGATCTTCATGGCTAACGCCGGTGCGGCATGGGACAACGCGAAGAAAATTGTCGAGGTCGAGTTGAAGCAGAAGGGAACCGAACTGCACGCGGCAACGGTCATTGGAGATACGGTGGGCGATCCTTTCAAAGACACGTCTTCGGTTGCGTTGAATCCGGTGATCAAGTTCACCACGCTGTTTGGACTACTGGCAGTGGAACTCGCCGTGAAACTGGCAAGCGACCAGGGCACGACCCTGACGCGAGTGCTGGCACTGGCGTTCTTCGTCGTGTCGTTCCTGTTCGTCTACCGTTCGTTCTATGGCATGCGGATCAAGCAGGGCGCGGAATAGTTGGTTGTGCCGTAACAGAAACGCCATCCGGCTTGGGCGGATGGCGTTTCTGTTTTCCAATTCGGGCCGCCCGGTTTAGTTCGGTCCTCGCATTTTCTCTTTGACGCTTTTGGCGAGTTTCTCGATCTCGTCGGCCTTCTTGATTACATCGAGGGAGAGAACGTTCTCGTCCGATTTGTCGACGAAGGATTTCAGTTCCACCGACAGCTTGAGCAACTTGTCGGTGTCGCTCTTCAGGGCGGCAACGCGTTCCTTGGCGGCTTTCTTCGCCAGATCACTTTCCAGACGGGTGCGGGCCTCGTCCCCATCGCTCATAAGAGGCGGATTGACGTTGCCTGGCACTGGCGGCGTTGTCTGCGCTGGAGACAGGGAGGGCGAGCCATTGCCCGTTCTCTGTGCGACGCTCGGAAGTGTTAACACCAGAACCAGGATCGGGGCGGCGATGTAGAGCCAGGGTCGGGAGCGCACGGAAACCTCGCAGAGAGCCGGCGAGCACTCATCTGAGGAAAATTATACGTCGCGAGAATCCGCGCAAGAAGGGAGTTGGGACGAAAAGCAAGAAGCCAGAGTCGAAGCTCTGGCTTCCCTGCGTCACCTTCCGATCCGGGCTCTGCGATTTTCGCTTTCTTTCCCGGTTTTCTGATATTGGCGTCTCTTCGATCAGCGACGATTAGAGAGTGCTCATGTTGGCGAGGAATTCGGAGTTCGACTTTGTTTTTCCCATGCGCTCGACCAGAAGTTCCATCGCCTCGACGGGCGACAACGGGTTCAGTACTTTGCGCAGAACCCAGATGCGCTGCAGATCTTCCTTCGGGATCAGCAACTCCTCTTTTCGCGTGCCGGAGCGTTGGATGTCGATGGCCGGGAAGACGCGCTTGTCGACCAGTTTGCGCTCGAGGATGATTTCCGAATTGCCCGTGCCTTTGAATTCTTCAAAGATCACGTCGTCCATGCGCGAGCCGGTATCGATCAGAGCCGTGGCAATGATGGTCAACGAGCCGCCTTCTTCAATGTTACGGGCCGAGCCGAAGAACCGCTTGGGACGCTGCAACGCGTTTGAATCGACGCCGCCGGAGAGCACTTTGCCGGATGGCGGGACGATCGTGTTATAGGCGCGAGCGAGACGGGTAATCGAGTCGAGCAGGATGACCACGTCACGCTTGTGCTCGACCAGTCTCTTCGCTTTTTCAATCACCATTTCGGCGACCTGCACGTGGCGGGCGGCGGGCTCGTCGAAGGTCGAGGAGATCACTTCGCCCTTGACCGAGCGCTGCATGTCGGTAACTTCTTCGGGACGCTCGTCGATGAGCAGCACCATCAGCACGACTTCCGGATGGTTTGCGGTAATCGAGTTGGCGACGTTCTGCAGCAGCATGGTCTTGCCGGCGCGCGGCGGAGAAACGATCAGGCCGCGCTGCCCTTTGCCGAGGGGAGTGAGCAAGTCCATGACACGAGCGCTGGCGTTTTCGCGCGTAGTCTCGAGCTTGATGCGCTCCTGCGGATACAACGGCGTGAGGTTATCGAACAGAATCTTGTTGCGGGCTTCGTCCGGCGACTCGAAGTTGACGGCCTCAATCTTGACGAGCGCGAAATACTTTTCGCCCTCGTGCGGAGGACGAACCTGGCCGCTGATCGTATCGCCGGTCTTGAGATCGAATTTTCGGATCTGCGACGGCGAAACGTAGATGTCGTCCGGGCCCGGGAGGTAGTTGTAATCGGGAGAGCGAAGGAAGCCGTAGCCGTCAGGCAGGATTTCGAGCACGCCTTCAGCGAAGATGTGGCCTTCCTTTTCGCTCTGCGCCTGGAGGATCTTGAAAATGAGATCCTGCTTGCGCATACCGCTGGCACCGGGCAGATCCAAGGTCCTTGCGATCTTGGTCAGCTCGGTGATGTTCTTTTCTTTCAGTTCAGCAATGGTCATGATTCACCTGAACCCGTGCACTAGAACGTAATCGGTAGTGTCAACGGGAGATTTTCAAAAGGAGGGGACTCAGGAAAGATGCAAATACAACGCCAGGCAGGAAAGGCGGGGCTGGGTTAAGCAGCCCGCCGTTGAGCCTCGGCAACGTTCTCTGGTTCCGACAAAACTGCCTGCCGCTCCGCGCCTGCGATCCGGTCCAGCACATCGTTCATGGTTTCCGGAATTCTGGTACTGGGCCGATGGAATTTCCGCGTGGCCTTGGAGGCAAGCTGGCACAGCATATAACGGTTTCGTAAAGTCTGTAAAGCATCAAACACACGATCAGAGCGCATGTGCTTTCTTTCTCCTTACTTTATGATGGTGGCCTTCCGCATTCGTCCTTTTGCCACGGGAGGGTGACCAGAGCCCCAAGCATCAATCTAAGTCACTGAATCCGGTTGGGTTATAAAAGGAGTTAGCGTAAAACTCACTTGAATAGATGCGTGACAGGGCACCGAAGATGCTCGATTTTCTGGGCTCAGCTCCGGGGCGAGCAGGTGATTCGCAAAAGAGCCCCCTTGAAGCTTCCGGATGTCCCTTGAACTCGTTAATGTATCCGCTGAGGGATAAGAGGTCAAGTAATTATTTGTCATGGAGGTGTGCTTCGAGATTCCATTTTGTACCTCGGTTTCGCACCAAGGCCGCTCGCGGTGCGCAAGATCAAGGGAGACGGCCAATAGCTTAGCAAGTCGTTTTATTTCAGTCACTTAACTGACATACACCGCACTTCGTGGAGACCTCGAATGAACACCGTACGAATCGACATCTGGCTCTGGGCGGCCCGTTTTTTCAAGACGCGGACTCTGGCCAAACGGGCTTGCGACCTGGGCAGGATTGTCTCCAACGGCCAAGCGGCCAAGGCGGCACGCGAGGTCCGGATCGGGGACATGCTGCGCATCACCAACGAGGGCGGAGACTTCGAAGTCGAAGTGTTGGCCCTGAGCGAGGTGCGAGGTCCGGCACCGGTGGCGCAGGCACTCTATCGTGAAACCGAGACCAGCCGGGAGTTGCGTCAGAAGGTCGCCGCTGAGCGAAAAGCGGCGCGGGAGTTTGAGGTGTTGCCCGCGGGGCGTCCGTCGAAGCGCGACCGACGGCATATCATACGTTTCCGGGGTAGAGGGTGAGGAGAAACCCGGTTTGGGCCCACAAAGCCTGACGTGCCGAAGCGGTTCAGGCACTGCTCACCTCGAGTTCATTCGGCGTCCATTGCCCGGCGGGGTGACCTGCTGCAACATCGGCCTCGTTCAGCGCAAATGCTGAAAAGGAGGCCGTTATGAAACGAAGCGTTGTTGTTGCTCTCGCCGTCGCCGCGATGTTGATCGCGATCGCCAGCCCGATCGCTGCCCAACTCGACAGCGTGCAGCGAAAAGCCCAGATTCCGTTTCCCTTTTATGTACAAGATAAGGAACTGCCCGCCGGAACCTATCTGGTCGGTTGGGTTGGCGGGCGGCTTCACCTGCAAAGCCCCGACGCTCACTACACCGCATGGGTGATGGCATTCCCAGTCGACGGCAAGAAGACCCCAGAGAGCAGCGCCCTGCAGTTCAGGACATACGGGAATACGAAATACCTGAGCAGAATCTGGATCGCAGGACGCGATACGGGGTACGAACTTCTGCGCACCACGACCGAAATCGAGGCCGCTAAGAAGAGCAGTGGAGATTTATGCGCAACCGTTCGGCTCGACTCCATCCACTGAACGGATACCCTCCAGGGGGATGGATCCTCGCGCGGTCCGTCCTCCGGTCCCGATTTCGGTGTGCGACCACGGGGCTAGCGGAAATTCTCGAGCATCATGATGCGTGTTTGCGAAGGCGCGTCAATTCCCGAATAGACCATCCAGGTGCGGTCGGGCGAGACGGAGAAGCCCGGCGAGGTCAAGTCGAGAACATGTTTGATGGGAGCGACCCTGCTGGAAGTCGACGAGGCGAAATCGAAGAACTCCAGCCAGTAGCGAACATCACTGGTTGAATCTTCATTCGGGGCTATGAAATAGATGCCGTCATCGGTCAGCACCCAGAATCCCCATGCTCCTGCCGGTGGATAATCGATTACTTTCACTTCCCCACCGCCCACCGCCGGGACGCGAAAGACGCCACCAGTCTCCCACTTGGTGAAGTAGACATATTCGCCGTTCCGCGATTCGAAGGCATTGAAGCCGCCATTCTGAGTAATCTGGCGAGTTTCGCCGCTTTGTAAAGATACCTTCCAGATTTGCTGATTGCGATCGGGCAATCCGTTGCAGTAGATCCATTTGCCATCATGCGACCAGCTGGAAATTCCTGCGCAGGTGCCAATCTTGTGCGAACTTGCTCCATTTGCGCTCATGACGTAGACGCCGTCGTGACCGAAGCTGATCCATTTTCCGTCGGGCGACCAGCGGGGCGTCCCCGTCAGCCCGCTGCCAAAATGCGTAAGTTGCAATTGATTGGAGCCGTCGCTTTCCGCCGACCAAATCTCAGACGCGCCGCTTCGCGTGGATTGGAAGACGATCTTTTTGGCATCGGGGGAAATCTGCCCAAGCTGCTCAGCCTCCGTCGAGCTAATCAGTTTTCGCGGTGGTCCCGGATGCGGATTCGAGCGCGTTGGCAGTTCCAATCGGAAAATGGCCTGCTCTTCTCCGCTTCCATTCATGTAGACAAGCCGGTTGCCTTTCGGCGAAATCGCCGGCATGAGCACAAAATTCGGCGCAGTGCCGGGAAGCACCAACTGGGGTCGACCGCCTTTTATCGATCGTCGCCACAGTGCGACCTGGCCGCTACGCTGCGAGGAGTAAACTATCTCCTTGCTGTCCGGCGTCCACGCAAACCCTCCCACGGACCCATCGGCGCTGGAATCCGTCAATGTTCTAGGCTTGCCGCCCGCTGACGGGATCACGGCCAACTGGTCCCAGCCGGAGCCGAAGGCAATCCACTGGCCATCGGGAGAATACAAGGGCTGTGGCGCGGCCAGGTTGCCGGTCGCAATCGTCGAATCCTGCAAGGTCTGAAGGTCCAGCCGGTGCAACACACCCCGATCATTCGGACTGTCGCTGTCTGGATAGACGACGCTCTTGCCGTCGGGCGACCAGTCGAACCAAAAGTCCCAAGGGTGCAGGGTAAGCAACTTTCCCACCGACCCGCCAAGGGCGGGGATGACATAGACTCCTGGCTGATCAGCTCCGAACTTAACGAAACCCAGGTATTTGCCGTCGGGTGAGAAGCGCGGACAGAAATACTTGCCGGGTGTGCTTGTAACTTTTAGCAGGCTGCCATCCGGAAGTGACTTTACGTAGATATCCCCAACCTCTTTCTCGGTCTGCTGACATAGCACAAAAGCAACACGGGCCCCATCCGGAGAAAACGCGGGCGCACACACACACCCGGGGATGGTCACCAGTAAACGGGGCGCTTGTTCAGCCGGAGTACTGGCCGCGCGGACCAGCCAAAGAACCGCGATCGTTGCCAACAGCGTTCCCGCCACAATCGCCAAATATCGCCACCGGGAGCGGCGACCGCGCTTTGGCGCCTCAGGCTGCGGCGACCCCTCCCCGGAATCGGCGCGGCCACTGGCTTCAATCGCCTGGGCGGGTTCGTTACGGACCATCCCGATGAACCGATACCCGCGCTTCGGCAGTGTTTCGATATAGACGGGATTCTCCGCGTCGTCTTCCAGCGCCTGTCTTAGCTTCTTGACCGCAGTATTGAGACTGTGCTCGAAGTCCACAAATGTATCTTCGGGCCAGATCCGGCGCTGCAGATCCTCGCGGGTAACCAATTCTCCCGGCTTTTCGATGAGGATGCTAAGAATGCGAATCGGCTGCGATTGGAGCTTCACCTTTTGCCCATTCCGACGGAGTTCCTCCGTCCGGACATTGACCTCGAACGGGCCGAAGCGAACGAACTGGTTTACCTGAGTGGGCATCGAGCGTCCCATGATGGGTTTCTGCACGTGAAGTATAACCTGCCCCACGCCCTCGCTTCGAACCGCTGCTTCCCGCGCAAACAGGCCGCCCGACCACAGGAATGCGCTGAGTTGTGGCGAATCTGTTCATGCGGGCACAGTCGCTTGTGATTGAAATCACAGACCAATCCTTACCCCCGCCGATACCGTTAGATGGAATCATTTCGACAGAAAAAGGCTGGACCTGATATGGCAACTATTTCCCAGACATCCGCGCGCGTTCTGAACCCCAAACTCGAGTCGAAAGTCATGTCGGCCCCTGAGGCCGCGGCGCTGATCAAATCCGGCGATCAGATTGGTATGAGCGGATTTACCGGGTCCGGCTATCCCAAGACCGTGCCCATTGAACTGGCGCACCGCATTGCCGACGCCCACTTCCGCGGGCAAAAGTTCCAGGTCAGCGTGTTTACCGGCGCTTCCACCGGGCCTGAGCTCGACGGAGCGCTCGCCATGGCGGGAGGGATTCATCTTCGGCTCCCGTATCAATCGGACCCGGAGACGCGCAAGCGCATCAACGCGGGCGAAATGGAATACATGGACATCCACCTGAGCCATGTGGCGCAATTTGTGGAGTATGGATTTCTGGGCAAGCTGGACGTGGCGCTGATCGAAGTAGCCGCGATCCTGGAAGATGGGCGGGTGGTGCCAAGCTCTTCGATCGGGAACAACAAGACGTGGATCGATTGCGCGGAGCGGGTCATTCTCGAAGTGAATTCCTGGCAGCCCATGGCCTTAGAGGGGATGCACGACATTTACTATGGGCTGGAGCCGCCGCCGAATCGCAAACCGATTCCCCTGACACGAACCGGACAGAGGATTGGCACTCCGTATCTCGATATTCCCGCGGAGAAGATTGCCGGTATCGTGCTGACGGACTCGCCCGATCGCAACAGTCCGTTCAAGGCGCCCGATGAGGCCTCGAAAAAGATTGCCGGACACATTCTCGAATTTCTGAGCTGGGAAGTAAAAAAGGGACGCATGCCGGCGAACCTCCTGCCCCTGCAGTCGGGCGTGGGCAACATTGCGAATGCGGTTTTGTTTGGGCTGGAAGAGGGACCGTTTGAAGGGCTGACTTCTTACACAGAAGTGATTCAGGATGGGATGATCCGGCTGCTGAAGTCGGGCAAGCTCACGTGCGCCTCGGCGACGGCGTTCTCACTCAGTCCACAGATGCTGGAAGAAGTGAATGCCGACATGGCGACGTATCGCGAGAAGATTGTGCTGCGGCCACAAGAGATTTCGAACAACCCGGGAATTATTCGCCGGCTGGGCGTGATCGCGATGAATGGCATGATCGAAGCCGACATTTACGGCAACGTGAATTCGACGCACGTGATGGGATCGCGCATCCAGAACGGCATTGGCGGTTCAGGCGACTTCGCGCGCAACGGATATCTGTCGATCTTCATGGCGCCGTCGGAGGCGAAGAACGGGACGATCTCAACCATCGTGCCGATGGTTTCGCATGTGGATCATACTGAACACGATGTACAGGTGCTGGTGACGGAGAACGGATTAGCTGATCTGCGCGGGCTGTCGCCGCGGCAGCGCGCAAAACTCGTCATTGAGAAATGCGCGAACGCAGAATACAAACCGCTGCTGCAGGATTACTTGTCGCGGTCCGAGCAGCTGTCGTACGGGAAACATACGCCGCATCTGCTAACAGAGTCGCTCAGCTGGCACAACCGTTACCTGCGCAGCGGGAATATGCGGCCGAAAGCAGAAGACTAGAACACAATCGAGCGCACACCAGCAAGCCTGGAGCCAGCTTATAATGACGCGTTGCCTTTGTGTTGTGGAATGTCTATGAGTCGCGCCCGTCGTCTTCATTTTCATCTTGCGCTTGTCTCTTTTCTCCTGAACCCGTTACTCGTCCGGCCGCAGTCGCTGGAAACGCGATGGCGGAAAGAGTTTTCCAGCGACATTGAGTGGTATGTGCGAACCTCGCCTGGAATTCTGGTCGTGAAGTCGGGACAAGGCCTGACGGCGCTCGATCCCCGAGATGGCCGGCAATTGTGGGCACTGTCAGAAGTCAAAGGGAGCGGCCCCGCCCATGACGCTGAGAGTCTGGGCTACTACCGGGGAAGAAACCTTCTCGAAGTTCCCGGGACGGGAGTACTCATTTTAAACCGGATGAAGCTTCCCGGCGATTCGGATGGTCAACTGACGGGCATCAACCTTGAGACCGGAGCGCGAGTGTGGAAGCAACCGCAGATTGACGGATTAGTGATGGCCGTTCCACTCCAGTCCAGTCCAGACGTGGTTCTGGTTTCGATCCACCTTGACCGCAAGACGATGGCCAGAAACCTCCTGCTCACGGCCGGCGAAGCGCCTCTGCTGTATTACCCATACCGTCTGCAATTTCGTCGGCTGAATCCTCTGACGGGAGAGACGCGCTGGATGATAGAGTATCCGCGCACTTTTAATACCCTGGCGACGACTGTGACCGTCGCTGGCGACCAGCTTTTCTTCAACCACAGCAACATTCTGCTCGCGTCTCTTGACCTCGCAACCGGGAAGCAGTTATGGGAAGAAGACTTCAAAGGGGTGGGAGGGTTTCAGTCTCCAGTGCCGATTGCGAAGGCGGAACACCTACTCTTCTACGGGCGGAAAACGGTTCGAGCCGTCGATCCGGCGACGAGCCAGCTCAGTTGGGAAATCAAGAATCTGGGAAAAGTCACGGGAATCGCTTTGTGTGACGATCTGCTCGTCGCGATTGGAGAAGACAATGTGGCCGCTGTCGATGCCAAGGGCGGAAGGGAGCGGTGGCGAATCAAAACTCACGGGCACACCACAAATCTTCTGTGGGATAAGGCGAGCGACACGATCATTTATGTGGACGGGAAGGGCCTGCATACCGCCGAGCGGACGACTGGAAAGCTCCTCGTGAACATGAAACTGGACTCGCCGGGACACGACGTTTTCCACCCCCTGCAGATTCGTATGGCGAGCTCCGAAGTAGCTGTGCTCATCGCGCGTGGCCAGGTATTCGCCTATAACTTCAAAACGGGGAAGCATCTGTTGACGGCCGGCGTGCTGACCGGCTTCTATCCCTCAGTTGTATTCTCGAATCGCTGGCCAAGGCCCCCGGTCGGGGATGATTTGGTTCAGGAGCTCCGAACGGCGTCCGCAAAGGATGATTGGGAGTGCGTTCGGCAAGGAACCTTGCTGAGTGCGTCCGCCCAGAAGAACCTTGACCGGTGTCGCTCCGGCGCTGACAGTCAGATGGAGGCTTACGAAACGCAATCGGAAGACGGTGCCCGGAAGATCTGGTGGATCGATCAAAAGACCGGTCTTCAGGCTGGATTCGGCGTCACCGGCACGCAGCACGATGTCAGCCGGCAACTTGGCATGGTTCTCGCCGTGGAGAAGAACGCAATCTTCGGCGATGCTATTATGCCGAAATAAGCAAGCCGGTGCGGCCCGGAGTTGCACTGAGCCCCAGGGCTAGAGCGAGCCATCACCCGCGGTTCGAAGCTGCCAGAGCGCAATGATTCCCAGGACCATCAGATTCGGAAACAGCAGCGGAGCCATGGGCGGAGCGCCATAGATGAAATTGTCGAAGGCATGAAGCGACGGCCCGCGCAGATTCCCCGCGGCGTGCAGAATAAAACCCCACAGCCCCACGCCCGCTTCCAACAACAAGATCGCTGCGCATAAATCGATGTACTGCCGCGACACCCGCATGAGAAGGGGCACGGCCAGAAACCCGACCGCGAGTGCACTCGCCACGACTGGGACCCACTCCAGGGGATTAAAAAATCCGTTGCCGGCATGATCGGCGAGACTGAAGACGAAATTTCCAATGAATCCCCACAGAGTCAGCAGCAGCACCCATTGCGCCCATTCGAGCGTCTCCGGGTCGACCATGCGGTTCATGATCAGCAGAAATCCGAGCCCCGTGTAGGCGAGCGGAGCGGCAAAGGGCGCGGAATACGTCAGGCTGCGCAGGGTGCGCTCATAAAAGAAACGGCTCTCCAGATGGAGAATGACACCGGTCAGGCCAACCAGTATTGCGGCCCAGCCGATGAAGTAGCCGAGATCCTTCCAGACCGCGGACCAACGATAACGGACGGCGAGCGCAAAGATCAGAACCACTGGAGCGGTAGCAGAGAAAATCAACGGAATGTATTCCGCTTCGTTGCGGAACTGGTTGACCGAGTGCGCAAGAAAAATGTCGAAGGTGAGAAAGCCGACGTTCAGGATGGCGAAGGCTTCAATCCAGATTTGCGGGCGCGCCCACCAGCGCTCATTTAGCCTTGCCATGGTCTCTCCTCAGCTGGGCGGCCATGGATTGAAGTTCGACGGTCTTTTGCATCATGGGATAGTTGCCATGCCACTGCACGAAATCCGCTCCGCCCATGAAAGCGCCGTGTTTGCTGGTGCGTCCGTCGTAATGCCACAGATCGAAATAGACAAAATCGATGGGCTGCGAGAATGGAGGCCCGGTGAGGATGCCATCTTTGCGCAGGCCATTCACTACTTCTTGTGCCACGCGAACGCGATCATTGGTGACCTGCACCACCTGTTCTGCCTGCGTGTACACCCGATCGATCAGCGCCGGTGTATGGCACTGCGAGCAAACCTGCTTCATCTTCGCTTGAGCCGCAGCATAATTCGGGCGCTTGTCGGTGATGGCGTTCGCCAGATAGTACGAGAGCCGCTCGGAGGGATCATGCGTGATGCCGATGCCGTTGATCCCGCTCATGTGACAGGTGGCGCAAGTAGGAACGAACATATCGCGCGTGGTTAGAGTTTTCGGCGGTGCATCGAGATTGAGCAATCGTTCCTGCGCCTGGAACATGACCCCATGCTTGGATTCTTCGTAAATCTCGATCTGCGAGTGATCGGGACCCATGTGGCATTGCGCGCAGGTGCTGGGCAGACGGGCGATCCGGACCGAACTGGTGTGGCGTGTGTGGCAGGAGGTGCAGTTACCGATGGTGCCGTCGGCGTTGGGCCTGCCAACGCTATGGCACTGCTCACAACCGCTGGTTATGGCCGATCCGCCTTCCATCTGCACAAATGGATGTGGCGGGCGGCGCGTGCCTCCAGGCTGATAGGTCTCGGAAAAGTTCACCTGTTCGGGAGTAAGTCCCTTCTCGCCATAAACAGCCGCCCATGCCGGCGCGGCGTGACGGCTGTGCAGAAATTGCTGGTAGATGTTCTCGTGACAGCCGCGACAATTCCCGGCAGTCAGTCTCGTTGAAATGACGAAGCCATGGTGATCTTTCTTTTCCTGGCCGGCCGCGGGCTGGTGACAATCAAGGCAGTTCACGCCCTTGCGGGCATGCGCGCTCATCTCGTATTCGTGGACGACGGAATACTGGGTGCGCGCGTGGCATTCGGCACATTTTCCCGTGGCGCGGACCAGATCGGCGCTGGGCTGCTCGGTCTCAACTTTCGGCCGGGCACGATTGAGAAGAAAAGCAGCCAGGATCAGAGAAAATGCAAGGACCACTGCGATGAAAACGGATCGAAACGACATTGGCCAGCCTTCCCGCCAGGAATACAAGAAATTCCGGAGCCGGATGAAATGGCAATTCTAATGCGAGGCGGAACGGAAATGAAGAGTCCGAACAGAGAGCGATATCGAATCCCATCGATTCATGGCTGGCGCTTCTCTGATTCGGTGTCGGGCCGATTCAGCGGACGTGGTGCAGATACCACATCACCAGCATAGCTCCTACGCGAACGAGGACAATGATCGCGGCCAGGGCCAGAGCAACGCGGAACAGGATTCGCTCGAAGCGGTTCATCGGAGAGTCGAAAACAGCCATAAAAACCGCCTTAGAAGCCACTTTTATGATGAGGGCGCGCCGCTATTTCGGCAGTGCGTGTGGTCACGGCTGAGTGTGAGCCGGTCTTACGCCCAGTACGTGCGGTCCAGGCTGCGATATTGGATGGCTTCGGCGATGTGTTTGGGTTCAAGATTCCGGGAGTCTTCGAGATCCGCAATCGTCCGCGCGACTTTCAGGATGCGATCGTGGGCACGAGCACTAAGACCCTGCTGCGTCATGGCGCGTTCGAGCAATCGCTCGCAATCGGCAGAGAGTTCACAGAATGTCCGGATGTGGCGGGAGGCCATCTGGGCGTTGCAGTAAAGCTTTTCGCGGGACGAAGCGAAGCGCTGTAGTTGCGTCTGGCGGGCTTGCATGACGCGCTCGCGAATCCTGGCCGAGCTCTCGGGCTCGGTGGTCGACCGCATCTCTTTGTAGTTCACAGCCGGGACGTCAATGTGGATGTCGATTCGGTCCATCAATGGCCCGGAAATTTTCGAGATATAGCGCTGGATCATCGGCGTCGTGCACTGGCAGTCGCGGGTGCGGTCGTTGTGGAATCCGCAGGGGCAGGGATTCATGGCGGCGGCAAGCATGAAGCGCGCGGGGAAGGTCAGCGACATCGACGCGCGGGCGATCGAGACCGTGCCGTCTTCGAGCGGCTGGCGAAGCACTTCGAGTACGTTGCGGGGGAACTCGGGCAGCTCGTCGAGAAAGAGCAGGCCGTTGTGTGCGAGCGAAACTTCGCCCGGGCGTGGAATCACGCCCCCGCCAATGAGGCCGGCGTCAGAGATCGTGTGGTGCGGCGAACGATAGGGCCGCGTTCCGACCAGGCCGGTTCCGGGATCGAGCACGCCGGCGACGCTGTGAATCTTAGTGGTCTCCAGCGCCTCTTCGAAGGTAAACGGCGGCAGAATCGTCGGCATGCGCTTCGCCAGCATGGTCTTGCCCGAGCCAGGCGGGCCGATCATGAGAATGTTGTGTCCCCCGGCGCAGGCAATTTCGATGGCGCGCTTCGCGGTCTGCTGTCCGCGCACGTCTTTGAAGTCGACGAAGAACTGTTGCGATTCGCGAAGCAGTGAGTCGCCATCGGCTTTGATCGGGACGATGCCGTTGCCCGAGTTCACGAAGTTGATCACGTCGAGCAGCGATCGCACGGGATAGACATCGACGCCTCCGACCATCGCGGCTTCTTTGGCGTTGGCCTCGGGAACGACCATGCGGGAAATTTTTCTTCCGCGGGACTCAATGGCGATGGGCAGCGCGCCCCGGACGCCGCGAACGCCGCCATCGAGTGAAAGTTCTCCGACGAACACGCAGTCGGCGATTTCCTTTTTCGTCAGCCCTCCATACGCGCCCACGATGCCCAGCGCCATGGGAAGGTCGAAGCCGGAACCTTCTTTCTTGATATCCGCAGGGGCGAGGTTGATGGTGATGTGTGTGGGCGGGATATCGTAGCCGCAATTCTTTAGCGCCGCGCGGACTCGATCGCGGCTCTCACGGACGGCCGCATCGGGAAGGCCGACGGTGTGAAAGTGATCCTGATCGCACTTGATGCCGGAACAGTCGACTTCCACCTGAATAATATTGGCGTCGATTCCGTAGACGGCGGCGCTGAGAGTCTTATAAAGCATTGACGATTTCGGATGCAGCCGACAGGCAGCCAGACACACGAAGTCCTCGGCTTGGCTCTGAGCCTCCAGATACCTACCTTACGGATTTGCCTGTAGCGCTGGCTGTGACGGATGTCACCTGGCGCTGTGGAAAACATTCTGGCCGGGGCGACGACGCGGCGAGTGTCCGCGTCGCGCTCATGTTCGGACAGGGCAAGTTCGCAAGGCTCTTCTGGGCGCATTCGCCGTTCTGGCGCTCATAATGGCTGCGATCAGAATCTACGGCCTGATTGCCTATTCGGTCGGTCAGCGAGTCCACGAAATCGGAATCCGCATGGTGCTGAGCGAAGGGCTGAAAATGACGGCCGTCGGAGGGGCGATTGGATTAGCAATGGCCTTGCCCTTCGCCGAATTGGTGGCCATTGGCGCAACCTGTGTTCCGGCGCGGAGGGCGGCACAATTCGAACCCATGAGCGCGTTACGGCAGGAATAGGCCGAAGAGTCGAGAGAATCCTGACTCTCTGGTATCAGATGGCTTCCGCACAGGACGGCCGACTGCTCCTGCTCGATATTCTGCCCCTCATCCTGCACTGCCAGCTTAAGGCCTCAATTCCGCGTTCGATCCCGAAATCAAGGCGATAGCCGATCCAATACAGCCACCGTCCGTCCAGTGCGCCGGGCTGCACGATAGGTCGTGTACCAAGATGTCCAACAGGCGCTTGTTCCGGCGGCGTGTATAGAATTAGGATGCTTTCCAGTTCAGCTCAGCGAGCTCCCCAATGACCCCGGACCCGTCCAAGAGTTCACGCGCCTCCAATGCTCCTGTCAGCCTGGATCGCGAAGAATCACAGCTTTGGCGATGGGTCCTGCTGTTTCTGATCTTCCTGGCCTTTGCCCTTGCCGCACTGCTTTGGGAGCGGTTGGAAGATATTCCCTACCAACTGCGCGCGATTCCCATTGGGGTGCTGGTTCTTTCAATCCTGTTCGCCGTCTATGCCTACGGGCGGCGGCGGGAAGTAAGCGAGCTCAAGGGATTGCTGCGCGGGCTGCAGGAGCACGTCGGCGCCGCGCCTTCGGAAGAACAGCTCGACCAGCTCAGCCAGGTCATCATGCGCTCGCAGCGCAATTTTAAGGAGCTGATCGACTCATTTGATGATCCGGCGTGCGCGGTGTCGCTCGACGGAACCATGCGCACCGTGAACAAACGCGTCACCGAGCTGACCGGCCTGACTTACTCCGATCTGGTGGGCCGGAAGATTTACGACCTGGTCGAGGAGCCGACTCGCGAAGACGTGGAACGGGGTCTAGGACGTTTTCTGGACAGAAAGCGCTGGGCGGGAACGGTACGCGTCCGGCTGAAGAACAGCGCGCGGCCTCTTTATTTTGATTGCGTGCTGAACGGAATTGTTAAGGGCGACGAGGTCGTGGGCGCAAGCATGCTCGGCCGCGATGTGACCGAGCAGCGCGAAAAAGAGCTCCGCTTCACCGAATTGTTCGAAACCTTGCAGGAGGGCGTGTATTTCAGCACCCCTGATGGCCAGCTGCTCGATGCGAACCCGGCGCTGGTCAGCGTGCTGGGATACACGGAAAAAAGAGACTTGTTGGCGGTTGAGCCTTCGGCCTTGAACTTCGATCCCGGGCAGCCGGTGCTGGGGCGGGCCGTCGACGATCGCGGAGGCGTGCGCACCCGCGAGATCAAGCTTCGCCGCAAAGATGGCAAACCCGCCGTCTTTCTGGACTCCTCGCGAGCCGTCTGGGATACGTCGGGCAACATCATCCGCTATCAGGGCACCCTGGTCGACATCACGGAAAAGCGGAAGATGGAGCAGCAACTGGCGCAGCAGGAGGAGTTTCGCCGGCGGCTGCTCGAGAGCTTCCCTGATCTCATTCTGGTGGTCGATCTCGACGAACGCTACACGTTCGTCAGCTCGCGGTCGCGCGACCTTCTCGGCTACGACCCGGACAACATGATGGGGAAAAGAATCTCGGATCTGGAGGATCATTCGCCGGAATTGGCCTCGCTTTATCACACGGTGGTGTCTGGCAAGGAGGCTTTCTGGTCGGCTGAATACGGCGCGAAGCATCGTGATGGCAGCTGGCGGACGATGCGAGCTTCGGGCAGTCCCCTGGTCGATGGAGAAGGAAAAATCAGCGGCGTCATCATCTCGGTGCGCGACATTACCATCGAGCGGAAACTTGAGCAGCAAGTCGTGCAGAGCGAGCGACTGGCGGCGATGGGCGCGATGATTGGAGGCGTCGCGCACGAATTGAATAATCCGCTCACCAGCATCCTCGGCGTGAGCGAACTGCTGCAGGATACCGAGACTAACGAAACTGCGCGCAAGCAGCTTGCCATGCTGCAGCAGCAGGCGCGGCGGGCCGCCGACATCGTGCAGAACCTGACCTATTTCTCGCGGCCGCCGGCACCGGGAAAGAGCAAGATCAATCTCACCGAGGTCGTGGAACGCACCCTGAATCTTCACGCCTACTCGCTGCGCAAAAATAACATCAGCGTCGATTTCTTGAAGGAAGCTGGCGTGCCCTACGCCCTCGGCGATCCGCACCAGTTAATGCAGGTGTTTCTGAATCTGATTGTGAACGCGGAGCAGGCGATCCGCGAGGCGCGCGACAAGGGAACCCTGCGCATCCGGCTAGGCAGAGAAAACAATTCCGTTTGGGTCAGCTTTCACGACGACGGTCCCGGCATTCCGAAAGAAAATCTGCCGAGTATCTTCGATCCTTTCTATACGACGAAGCGGCCGGGACGCGGCACAGGATTGGGCCTGAGCATCTGCAAGTCGGTCATGAAGGAACACAATGGCAGCGTGGAAGCGGCGAATGCTCCGGACGGAGGAGCGGTGTTTACAGTAACACTACCGGTAGCCGGCCCGGTGTAAGTCGGGAATCTCCACTTACTTATACAAGCTAGCGTTCAACCGCCATCGCCACGGCGTTCCCTCCGCCGAGGCACAAGGCAGCGATCCCGCGATGCACATCGCGCCGGATCATCTCATAGATCAGCGTCACGAGCACACGCGCGCCGCTGGCACCAATAGGATGCCCGATCGCTACCGCTCCGCCGTTGACGTTGACCTTCTCCGGATTCAAGCCCAGCTCGCGCATCACGCCCAGCGCCTGCACCGAGAAGGCTTCGTTGAGTTCGTAGAGGTCGACTTCCTCGTTCTTCCAACCCGTCTTCTCCCAGATTGTACGCACGGCACCCACGGGAGCCATCATGACCCATTTGGGCTCGACGCCGCTGGTCGCCTGCGCCACGATCCGAACCATCAGCTTCGCTCCCAGCTCCTTCGCGCGTGTCGCACTGGTCACGACCACAGCAGCCGCACCGTCATTGACTCCGGGAGCGTTGCCAGCGGTGACTGTTCCATCTTTCTTGAAAGCAGGTTTCAGGGCGCGAAGGATTTCAATGGTCGTGTCCTCCCGGGGACTCTCATCCTTCTCGAAGAACGTTGACGCCATGCCTTTCCTTTTCGCCGGAATTTCCACCGGAACAATCTGCGACTTGAACCGGCATTCCTTGATCGCGGCGACGGCCTTGCGATGCGAGTGGAGCGCGAACTCGTCCTGCTCTTCGCGCGTGATGCCGTATTTCTCTGCGACATTCTCACCGGTGATGCCCATGTGGTAGTCGTTGTAGATGTCCCACAGGCCGTCGTGGACCATCGAATCGACGACCTGCGCGTTGCCCAGCCGGTATCCCTTGCGCGCTTGCGGCAGAAGATAAGGAGCGTTGGTCATCGATTCCATTCCGCCGGCGACCACCATCGAACTGTTCCCCGTCTGCACCGCTTGCGCCGCGAGAGCGACCGATTTCAATCCTGAGCCGCAAACCTTGTTGATTGTCATGGCACCTGTCGCCGGTGACAGTCCGCCGAAAATGGCAGCCTGCCGCGCAGGATTCTGCCCGAGCCCGGCCGACACCACGTTGCCCATGATGCACTCATCAATTTCGGCAACATCGACGCCTGCGCGTTTGACCGCTTCACGCACCACGATCGCACCCAGTTGCGGTGCACTGAAGTCACTGAGGCTCCCCTGAAATTTTCCGACGGGGGTACGACAGCCAGAGATGATGACAGCATCGTCGAAAGAGGCCATGAATCAAGCTCCCGCGAACATTTCGCAGCTCTCATTATAGATGCAGCAGCCAGTGAATTGCTTCAGCGACACACTCTCTCCGACAGAAGTTGCCGCCGACGAAGCAGCTTGTCGTCGAAGGCGTACAAAACAAACCTGTCGGAGTTTCGGAGCCGCCATCGTGCGAATCGTCGCTCATCCGGTGCGACTTCCGAAAAAAATGAGTTGACTTTTGCCAGAGAAGTTCGATCGCCATGACTTTGGTATCACGACTTGCGCGAGGCGATCATCATTTTTTTCTTGACTTCATTTTTCTTTAACTCTATACATCAACTAGTTGCAGTAGAACACCGCTGCACATTTTCCATGATGAATGGAAGGGAGAATAGGAACAATGGCAACCAAGAAAAAGGCAAAGAAGAAAAAGAAACACTAAGCAAGCTCAGTACGAAGTCAAAAAGGGGACGCTGAATGCGTCCCCTAAGTTTTTTGTAAGGCAAGTTCGAAAATCCGCAGCTTCGAAATTCTCAGGTTCCCTTCCCTGCTCCAACCTCAACCCGCCGCGGAATGCGCTTCTCCTTTTCCGGGCACAAGCTCCGATACGCGCAGAAATTGCAGTTGTTTCCGGGCTTCGCCTGGAAGTCACCATCGGCGATTTTTTGCGCCACTGCCTCCACCCGCTGATGCGTCGCCAGAAGATCAGCCTCCGTTCGCGTGGTGAAAACCGGAACATTTTCCTCCAGGTTGTGAAAGATCAGTGCTCCCACTTTATATCCCCACTTCTCCCGGGCGGCGATGGCATACAGCGATAATTGCAGGCTCTCATCGGCGTCTTCCTGATCGCGGGCTTTGCCGGTCTTGTAGTCGACGATGGCGACGGTCCCGTCGGGACGACTGTCAATGCGATCGATCCGGCCGGTAACGATGGTTGGGCCCACCTGAATCTCGAATGACTCTTCCGTGTGCAAAACCTGGGGAGCCGGAAGCGACCGCGCCGAAGCTAGAAAATCACGCAACTGGACCACGCCCTGCTTTTCGTAGAGTTCGTGCTGATACGATTCTTGAATTTTCGCG
>Ga0335073_10002023_pt1 | contig 27737 bp, 25 predicted proteins | sample Lox_Sample_22_FD_207093 | JGI IMG/M metagenome (GOLD analysis project Ga0335073, IMG submission 207093) | Soil microbial communities from Loxahatchee National Wildlife Refuge, Florida, United States - Lox_Sample_2.2 | ecosystem: Environmental > Terrestrial > Soil > Wetlands | place: USA...
TCAGGCGTTTGTCTTCATGCTGCTGTCGATGATTTACCTGTCGATGGCCGTAGCACACGAGCACTAAAAACGATTCGCAGTTCACAGTTCTTCGTTCGTAGCTGGTTTCTGCTGTGAACTGATGACCGCGAACTGTGAACTCGGGGTTTCCGGCCGTGGAGCGCTTCCGCCCCGGCAGATCGGAAGGCCGCAAGCGTGAGGGGGCCAAAGGCGTCGATTTGATGCCGGCACGGTGAGCCTCAACCACCCACTGGCGGTCAATTCAAGGGAAGCTGGAGAACTATGCGGAAACTGCAATATCTGTTCATGGTCCTGGCGGTGTTGTGCTTCGCCGTCCCGGTCTTCGCGCAAACCGGCAGCACCACGCCCGGCCTCAACCTGATTCCCATCGGCGCCGGCCTCGGCATGGGCCTTGCCGCCGGCCTCTGCGGCATGGGACAGGGCCGCGCCGTGGCCTCCGCCACCGAAGCGCTAGCCCGCAACCCCGGAACCCGCGCCGGCATCATGCTATTCCTGGTGCTCGGCCTCGCCTTCATTGAGTCGCTCACCCTCTTCACCATGGTCATCGTCTTCGCCAAGATGTAACGGCAATTCGACCCGGAACCGAAACGGCCTCGCGCTCTGCCGCGGGGCCGTTTCCGTTTAGAGCGCTCTTACGGCCCTGTGCTGGCCGATCCCGTATCGCTGCGCAGTATCTCGATCGCCTGGGCGTAGCTCAAATCAGCGGCCACCGGCGCAAACTGGGTCTCTTCTTCGGTCGTGTCAAAGCTACGCATCCTCCAGAAGACCCGGCCGTTCATCTGCATCTTGAATCGCACCATCCGCCACGCCCCTCCGCTTACGTCCTCCTGATCGATCACGATCCAGCCGCCCCTGTAGAGCCGCCCCAGGACGCCCCAGCCGAAGTCCACGTCGCGCTGCAGACGGCCATCCAGGTGCGTCACGCGCTCCATGGACGGATCGATCCACAGTTCGCCGCTCATCGCCGTCAGGACCTCTGTCTCCATATCCGGAGGCGTGAATCCTGGGTTGGGTCTGAAGGTGAATTTCTGAATTTTTCCGTCCGGCATGTCGACACAGCCGGCGTACTGATACAGGAATGCGACGGGCAGCGCGCGCAGCACCTGCAGAGCCCGCCACATATCGACATCCTCAGCCTGCTTGCGGTGTCGTTGCTGGCCGGGATTGCGCAGCAGCGCGTCGAGCCGGGCCTGCTCTCTCCGCTCGGCATCCGTGCTCAGAGGGCTGCCATTGAGGGAGATGAGCCGCGCCACCGCGCCGTCCCTGGTTTCGACAATCTCTTTGGTGGAAGTCAAGCGAGGGCTGGTCTTGCGCAGCAGGTAGCGCATCGGATGCCCCTGGTCCTGCGCGGCCCTCAGCTCCTTAGCCAGCGCCCGCTCCACCAGCGCCTGCGCTTGTATGGGCGAGAGAGCGTCGGCCGGCTGGGCAGCCGGTTGCGCCGGACAGATCGCGGCGCCCGTCAGCACCCAAATCAGCGCAATCGGCCTGAGTACAGCGACCCTCGCGAAGGGCATCGCCACCTTTCCAACGCTGGGAGGACTCACTTTGCAATTAGACGTTTAGGGGTACCTTGGGGATGCGAGATTCAAGCCTTTCGGCTCCGGTTGCTGTTATAGTGCGGGCAGGGCCTAAATGGCCAAATGGAAGGGATACGACATGGCAGTGGAGAATACTCCCGCACGCATCGGCAAGAGCGTCATCATCCGGGGAGAAGTGAAGGGCAGTGAAGATTTGGTCGTGGATGGGCACGTCGAAGGGACTGTCAGCCTTTCCGAGAGCCGTTTGACGATCGGACCCAACGCTCAGGTGGCCGCCGATCTTACAGCAAAGGACGTATTGATCCAGGGCCGCGTACAGGGCAACGTAGTGGCCAGCGGCCGCGTGGAACTGCGCGCCGGATGCGCTGTAGAGGGCGATATCCGCGCTCTTCGTCTCTCGGTGGAAGACAATGCGGTCTTCCGCGGCAAAGTTGACCTGAGCCAGGGTGCGGCCAAGACGCAAGAAGCGACTAAGACGCAAGAGGTCGCCAATCCGGCTCCCGCTGGCGGAATCTCCTGAAGAGAACTGCGTGCCGGCGTTGAAACTCGCCCGGCTGCAAAGGGGATTGGGTTTTGCGGAACTGGTTAGACAAAAAACAGAGCGGAAGTTCTACCGTTGCGACGCACGGCACCACCGGTCCACGCGTGCCGCGCCACTCCGGCGGATGGTCCATGCTGCGCAAGCGCCTGCAGGCTGAGCCGGGGCTGCGCATCATCGACGTCGGCTTTACCTCGCCCAACAACATCAACTACCTTACCGATCTCGGTCACAGCGTCTTTCTTGCTGACCTTGTCGCGGACGCCTGCACCGAAGACTGGAAAACCGGCGAAGACGCAGACGGCAACCCGATCTGGAATATCGAAGGCTATCTCAAGCAGACCCTCAACTTTTCCGGCCGCATGTTTGACGTGGTCCTCCTCTGGACGGCCCTTGACTATCTGCCGGAGCCCTTCGTCGCGCCGGTCGTTGCCCATCTCTACGCTGCGATGAATCCAGGCGGTCAGGTGCTGGCTCTTTTTCATACCCGCATGCAGGGCGACGAAACCGCGCACTGCCGCTTCCACGTGACCGCGACCGACAACGTCGAGATCCAGCTCTCCCAGCCCTTCCCGATCCAGCGCGCCTTTACCAATCGCAGCATCGAGCGGCTCTTCTCCGGCTGGTCCGGCCACAAGCAGTTCCTTGCCAAAGACTCCGTCTCCGAAGTCATCATGACCCGCTAGCGCAACGTCTCAAAAGTTCACCAGGCATCATTTGGCGCGTCATCCTGAGCGGAGTTTGGCCGCTCTTTGGCCAAACGGAGTCGAAGGATCTGGGGTTCCTTATCAGACCCTCGTAAACCTCCCACTAGCCGTCCGCAAACGGAAGCCACGGCTGAACCTCCACCCCTGCCACCTCTCGGGCCCGCACCTGTTCCGCCTCCGGCTGATCCGAGTACCGCTTCCCCAGCTTGTACTCCTGTAGCACCGAGTCCACCACCGCCGCAATCCGCTTGCTGTACTCCGGCGAGACGAACGCATGCGTCCCATAGCGTTTCTCATATGCGGCCAGCTGCTGCGGAAAGTGCTCGCGCACGAACGAGAAGAACGTTGGTAGTGAGCATGGCTTCAAAAACAGCGGCGCAGCAGCGAAGAAGCTCGCACCCGCCTCTTTGGCGGCCTTCGCCACTGCGGCAATCGAACTGCGGGTATCCGTAATGCCCGGCATCAGCGGCGAACACAGCACGCCCGCCCGAATCCCCGCCTGCCGCATCTTCGCCACCGTGCGGATGCGCAGGTCGGGCCGCGGAGCCCGCGGCTCCAGAATCCGAGCCAGCTTTGTGTTGAGCGTAGTCACCGTAAGATGCACCGTCAGCCGGTGACTCTTGTCGATCTCGCGGAGAAGATCGATGTCCCGCGCAATCAGCGCCGACTTGGTCACGATACCCAGCTGGAATCCACTCACGCGCGTGAAGACTTCCAGAATCGACCGCGTCAGCCTCTGCTTGCGCTCCAGTGGTTGATATGGGTCAGTCGCCGTGCCGATCGCGATGTGCGTCCCCGGCTTCATCCGCCGCAGCTCCTGCTCCAGCAGCCAGGCGGCATTCTGCTTGAAATAGATCTTCCGCTCGAACTCCTCCGGGTCGCGCATCTCCAGAAACTCATGTGTGTAACGCGCATAGCAATAGCGGCAGCCGAATTCACAGCCGCGGTAGGGGTTGATGGCGTGGCTGAACGGAATGCCGCGCTTGGAATTCACCTTGCTGACAATCGATCGCGACTCCAGGGGCCTATACTCGGTCAGGCAGCCGGTTGAGTCCAAAGGTGCCGTCGCCGCTCGGTGTGCCAGCGGCGAAATGGATTGGGCATCGAGGATGGGGAAGAGGGAAGTGTTCGCCATATGTTCGCCTTTCGAGGTAGCGTACGCCCGCCCTCGATTGGCGTCAAGTGCCTGTTTCCGGCCGAAATACCCCGCTGCTTTTCGGGCGCACCGCGATACGGGAATTTAAACTGTCAAGCTGAGCAGAACCGGGCACTTACCGGTCGCCGAGTGATTAGCCGAAGCATCCAAGAGACGTAATATTCACCCTCGCAGGAGGAGAAGAGATGAGTCCATCCAAGCCCACACGGATTACATGGCTCGGCCATGCGACCGCGCTGGTTCAGACACCCGCAGGCACCAACATTCTGATCGACCCATTCATCGCGCAGAATCCCAAATACCCCAAAAACTTCGAGCTTCCTTCCAAGATCGACGCCATTCTGCTCACCCACGGCCATTCCGATCACACGGCGGATGTGGTTCCGGTAGCCAAAAAGCACGGCGCAACCGTGGTGGCGATCTATGAGCTGGCCGCTTACGTGGGCGGCAAGGGTGTTGCCGAAACCATCGGCATGAACATCGGCGGGACCGTCCAAATTAAGGACGTGGCAGCCACCATGGTTGATGCCAAGCACTCGGCGGGCATCCAGGACGAGCAGGGAACTCACTATGTAGGTGTTGCAGCCGGTTTCGTGCTCACCGTGGCCGATGGCCCCGTCATCTACCACTCAGGCGACACAAGCGTCTTCCGCGACATGGAGTTGATCCGAGAGCTCTATCAGCCAAAGATTGCGATGCTGCCTATCGGCGGCCACTTCACCATGGGCCCCAAAGAAGCGGCGCTGGCGGTTCGCTTCATCCAGCCGGAGACCGTGCTGCCGTTGCACTTCGGCACTTGGCCGCCGCTTAGCGGGACGCCAGAGCAGCTCGCCGCGCAGGTAGGGTCCGGCACGCGCGTGGTTTCCTGGAAGCCGGGAGAAGAGTTCACGGTCGGATAAACTGCCCCCCGATCGCGATCCTCTGGGGAGCCTCAAAAAGCGTTGGGATGGTCGCGATTCGGGATCCTTTTACTGGTCGCGCGTCTGCTTCACCGCGCGTTGCGAAGGACCGACGCTGGTGAAATTCGTTTCCTGGCCGCCGTAGTGCAGCTTTTCCTGTGTGTCCGCGGCGCGGCAATTGCGCAGGTCGCGCAGAATCTCCACTTTTTCGCGCGCATACTGGCTGGCCAACCGCGTCAGCGCATACGTGATGATGTCGCTGTGGTGCAGGTCTCCGGCCAGGGGATCGCGGCGCATGTTCAGCCAGAGCCGGTGCACCAGCTGTACATCGTCGGGACTCAGCGCGGGCGCGTGCGGTCCAATGAAAAACACCTTCGTGTCGCCGTTCGGGCCCACCACGTAAAAGTTGAACTGGCGTTTGGGATCGGGCAGCGCCTCCCAGGCCTGTCCCATATGAAAGCCCTGGTCTTCGGCAGTCATTGAGCTCGACAGCCCCGACACCACCGTATCCACTTCGAGCGAATTCGCGCTCTGCGCCAGAGCGGCGAAGATATCGCCGGCCGGCACCACCAGCAGCGAGACCTTCTTGCCAAAACTCTCTGCCACCGAGACAGCTTTGGTGAACAGCATCTGTTCGTGCTCGCCGAAACTCTGCTGCTCCGCGCTCAGATATTCGGGTCCGCCTGCGCCCATCAGCCGCACGCTCATCACCACCACATCTTTGTCATCCGTGTTGGTGCGCGCCAGCGTCCACTTCAGCGCCAGCGGGTTTTCCGCATCCCGCATGGTCACAATCGTGCCGCCCGGCCGGATCGCCGCCGATTCGCGGCTCACCTTTTCCTGGTGCTCAAGCTGGAAGTGATCCTTCATCTGCCGCGCCGTCTGCGCGTGCACCCTGAGATTCTTGCGCTCGGACACCGTGAAGATGACGAAGAATGCTGCGGCAAACGCGATGCCGCTCACCGTGGCCACCGACTTTGTGAACAGGTTTACCGTTGCCGTGGTGAACAGCACCATGAACACCGAGATCAGCCCGACAGGAATCTCGATTTTGCCGATCTTGATATTGGGTGGCACCTTCCAGCCGCGCTCACCGTGGTACTTCCAGCGCAGCACCAGCATGGCGAGACTGTTGAAAGTGAACGACCAGATCACGCCGAACGCATACGCCTCGCCCAGGGTGTCCACGTTGCCCCGGCTGGCGATGATGGTGGTCATCTGCAGGATGAACACCAGGTTGACGATGCGGTAGCTGGTGCCAAACTTCTTGTGCGGCACCCGGAACCAGTCGGTGAGCACGCCGTCTTCCGCCACGCGCATCAGCACGCCGGTCGAACCGATCATCGACGTGTTGATGGCTCCAGAAAGAATCAGGAACCCGACCAGCACGACGAAGATGCGGAAGATGATGCGCCAGAACAGCGGCCCCACCATGAACATCGCCAGGCCGGCGATCAGGTTGTCGGGGTAGATGTGAGTCCGCTCGTAGTCGGGAATCAGCATCGAGGCCAGCAGCGTGGCGCCGCCGGTGAACACCAGGCTGTAGATGGCGATCACGATTGCCGCGCGCTTCAGGTTCTTCAGCTTGGGATACTCGATCTCACGGTTGACCTGTGCCAGGCTCTCCTCGCCGCTCATGGCCAGGATGGAGTGGCCGAAGGCCATCAGGATGCCGAACAACCCGAAGATCGGCAGGCCTCGGCCGCGCAGGAATCCAAGCGCATCTGAACTGAACTTCAGGTGCGAGGGGATCGGCGATGGGGGCAAGTGCACGCCGCGCACCACCACCGAATACGTGCCCCAGATCAGCAGGATCACCACCATCACGGTCGTGATCTGCATAACCTGCATCGCCTTGCCGCTCGACTCTTCGATGCCCTTGATGTTCTGCCACCAGTAGTAGATGGTCACCAGCGCCGCAAATAGCGCCGAGGTGTAATCCATGTTGAACTGGAAGGGATGGCCTTGCGGGTCGATCAGTGCCAGCGGCAGCCAGTGGTTCTGGTTGGCGACCGACATCAGCTCGTTCATCAGGCCCGTGATGTACTGCCCCGCCGACACGCCGGAGATTGGGCCCGTAAGGATGTAGTCGAACATCAGCGCCGAGACGCTGAGCTTGGCGAAGGTGCCGCCCAGGGCCTCTTTGACCACGCGGTAGACGCCGCCCCGGGTAAACATCGAGCAGCTCTCGACGTAAACCGCCCGCACCGCGAAGCTGAACAGCATGATGCCGAGAATGAACCAGGGCGCAGCCGCGCCGACCGCGTTTTCCGCGATGCCGCCTGCATAAAATGCCGAGGAACCCAGGTCGTTGAGGACAATGGCGGCCGCACGCCAGAAAGAGATAAATGTGAGCATCACGGAGGATGCCACAATGAGCCTTACGCGGTCGGGCGGGGGGGCGACGATCGTACGGTTAGATGCCATCGCAAAAATGCCGGCGTTCTAGCCGGCGTTTCACCATTGAGGAGCGAAACCACCGCCCTGCGACGAGTCTATGGCTGAATGAATACGGTGTCAATGAAAAATAAAGAATCCATTGCCCGAGGCCGCAGCCTGGCGCTTAATCCTTGCCAAACAATTCTTTACCGTCTTCGATGAAGCTGATCAGCACCACCACGGCCGACCCCGCGAGCCCGACGAAGAACATCACTTCGAGCACGCGCATTGCCCATGTCGCGAAAGTCATGAGGTCGATTGTAACCCGATTCGCCTCCCACAGTGGCAGGGCCACAATGCTTTACACTCAGCCCTGTATGCAGCCAGTCTCTGCTCAGCCATCCGTACAGACGGGGTCGCCATTCGCGCGAGCGGGGGGCGCCAACCTGCGCGGCTGGGTTTTGTGGGCTGCGGCCGCGCTCTCAGCCGGTCTGCTGGAACTCCCTTTCCCCATCGCCGGGCCCATGCCGCCCTGGCGCGCAGTCTTTGCCTGGTTCGGACTGGTGCCGTTGCTCTGGGCGGTCCTGTCGGTTGGGGATTCAGCCGAGCCGCATCCGCTTCGCCGCGGATTCCTGCTTGGCTACCTCTGCGGCGTCCTCTGGTACATAGGCAACTGCTACTGGATCTACGACACCATGCTGATCCACGGTGACTTGCCGCCGGTTGTCTCCGCGCTCATTCTTCTTCTGTTCTCGCTGGTCCTGGGCCTGTACTTCGGCCTCTTTGCCTGGGGCATCCTGCTCGTCCGCAGGGCAACGGGATCGGTCCGTCTCGCGCTCGCATTCGCCCCGTTCCTGTGGGTTGCTCTGGAGTTAGCCGCGGCTCGCATCACCAGCGTTCCCTGGGACCAGCTCGGCTACTCGCAAGTCGACAACGGTTTAGTGAACCAGCTCGCACCCTGGACCGGCGTCTACGGCATCAGCTTCCTTCTGGTGGCCGTGAATGCGCTGCTCTCTGGCAGTCTGTTGCTGAAGCGCCCTTCAGGGAATCGGTTCGCGGGCCGGTGGGGATGGGGGATCTGCGGATTGATCCTACTCGTCTCCGGCGCCACCGGCGTGCTGCACACGCCGCCTCAACCGCAATGGACCGCGGAAGCCGTCCTCATCCAGCCCAACCTCGACGTTGAACATACCGGCTACTGGCAAGGCTCCGGCGAGTGGGATCAGCACATGGCTCAGTTCACGCGCCTCGCAGGCGTAACCTGCAAGGGAGTCATCCTCGGAATCCCGCAAACCGGAGCACCTTCCCCTATTCCGCAATGTATTGAGCCTCCACCACGTCCCGACCTCGTCGTCTGGCCCGAGTCGCCTGCGCCGTATTTCGAGTCCGACCCCCGCTTCCAGCATTCGATGGCCGAAATTGCACGCACTGAGCAGGCTCCGCTGATCGTCAACGGCATCGGCGCGCAGTTTGTTCCCGCCGAAGGCTGGCTCGACTACGTCTCCGCGATGATCTATGACGCGGGCGGCCAGGAGGTAGGCCGCTACGACAAGATCCACCTCGTTCCCTTCGGTGAATACATTCCTTTTGCGCGCCTGCTCTTCTTCGCCCACAAGCTCACCGGCAAGGTGTCGAATTTCACGCCCGGTAATGATCGCCGCGTTTTTTATCTGAAGGGCCACCGCTACGGCGTCTTCATCTGCTATGAAGCGGTCTTCGCTGACGAGGTTCGCCACTTCGCTCTCAACGGCGCCGAAGTCTTCGTCAACCTCAGCGACGACGGTTGGTACGGCGACACCAGCGCCCCCTGGCAGCACCTGAACATGGCACGTATGCGCGCCATCGAAAATCGCCGCTGGCTTTTGAGGGATACCAACAACGGCGTGACCGCCTCCATCGACCCTTACGGCCGCGTGCGCGAGAGCATTCCCCGTCATCAAATCGATGCGCTGCCCGCTGGCTTCGCCTTCCGCGACGACATCACCTTCTACACCGCGCACGGCGACGTCTTTGCATGGCTGTGTGCGGCATTCAGCTTGGCGACTCTGGCTTGCTTTGTAATCCGTTTTTCGAGCCACCGGACGGCGCGACAGAGGGCGCAGGGGCCTTCAGGTCGTTGACGGCCTGCATTCAAACGCGGAGAGAGCAGGGACCCGCAGGCCCCTGAATGCGGACGGAAATAGGCGTGGCTTTAGCCACGAGTCTTTCGTCTATGATTCCCGGATGCGATTCGCGCCTCAGGAAACCCGCACCTATCTGGTGACTGCGGTGACGGCGCAGCGTCATCTCTACTGGGAAAAAGATGCCGAAGACCCGCACATGGAAAATCGCGGTAATCTCACTCGCGTCAGGCTCGAAGGCGATCACCAAACGATTGTTCACCGAATCATCGATTACTTGAGCGAAGCGCAGCGATACCTGTTGCACGACCAATTCGCGTAAACCAGCGACGCTGCGGTGATATTCTGATGCTATCGGAGGGCTCACCCTCTGAGTTCAATCCAAGTCAGGTCAAACGAGCTGATGTCGTCATTCAACGATCTCGAATTCGCCTACGCTCCCGTGCGCGACCAAGTGCGCGACCTGCGGGAGTATCTTTGACCCAGCCCGCATCCGCAGGGAACTCTCGCAAATAGAAACTAGGCTCGCCGATCCGGCGCTGTGGTCTGATCCGGCGGCCAGCCAGCCGCTGATGCGCGACCGCAAGCGCCTCGAGCAGCTTGTCGGCGACGACGAAGAACTCGTCCGCCGCACCAGCGACATCGAAGCCTACTTTGAACTCGCCCGCGAAGGCGAAGATGTGCTCGCCGACCTGGAGAAGTCCGTCAAGGACCTCGCCGCCTTTGCCGAAGCCCTCGAAGCCCGCACCATGCTCTCCGGCGAAGCCGATCCGCTCAACGCGATCGTCACCGTGCATCCCGGCGCTGGCGGCACCGAAAGCCAGGACTGGGCCGAGATGCTCATGCGCATGTATCTGCGCTGGGCCGAGCAGCAGGGCTTCAAGACCGAGATGAACGACTACCAGGACGGCGAAGAGGCTGGCATCAAGTCCGCCACCTTCACCATCACCGGCGAATACGCCTTCGGCCAGCTCGCGGGCGAAAGCGGCGTGCATCGTCTTGTCCGCATCTCGCCCTTCGACTCCGCCAAGCGCCGCCACACGTCGTTCGCTTCAGTCTTCGTCTCGCCCGAAATCGACGACTCCATCCACGTCGACATCAAGCTCGAAGATCTGCGCGTCGACACCTACCGCTCCGGCGGCAAGGGCGGCCAGCACGTGAACACGACCGACTCGGCCGTGCGCATCACGCATATTCCCACCGGCATCGTCGTCCAGTGCCAGAACGAGCGCTCGCAGCACAAGAACCGCGACAAGGCCTTCAAGATGCTGCGCTCGCGCCTCTACGAGTACGAGCTCGAAAAGAAGCGCGCTGAGACCAAGAAGCTAGAAGACTCCAAGCTCGACATCAACTTCGGCTCGCAGATCCGCTCCTACGTCCTGCAGCCCTATCGCATGGCGAAAGATCACCGAACCAAAGTGGAAGTTGGCGACGTAGACAAGGTCCTTGACGGCTATCTTGAGCCCTTCCTGCGCGGCTACTTGCTGGCCAAACGCCGTGGCACGGCAAACGGCTCCGCCCCCGATGAGGAACTGGACGTATAGTTGCGAAACCGCCTCCGGCACGGCGTGTGCCGCATCCGCCGAGGCGGCATCTCCCCGCGGCCTTATCGACCACCGGCTGCATTGCCGGAACTCTGCGCAGCCACTTCGCGCGTGCCTTTCTGCGCGCGGGCAACTGCAAGGTTAGCCAGGGCTTTGGCATAGTCGGGCATCAGCCGCAGAGCTTCATCAAAGTCTTGAATCGCGCGGTCAAACTGTCCCTCTACGGCATAGATACTGCCGCGATTATTAAAGGCCGCGGGAAAATCGGGCTTCAGCTGGATGACCTGATCATAGTCCTTAAGAGCGCGGTCAAGTTGTCCTGCATTATTGAGAGTCACAGCGCGGTTGAAATAATACTCGGCACAATCCGGTTGCAATTGAATGGCCCTGGTGTAGTCCTCGATGGCGGGGCCGACTTTTCCCGCGCCAGTTAGCGCGATACCTCGGCTATTGTAGGCAGCGGCAAAATTCGGATTAAGCCGTATGGCCCGATCGAATTCGGCAATCGCGATGTCGAGGTTTCCGAGGTAGAGAAAAGCAAGGCCCCGGTTATAGTGCCCATCGGCGTAGTCGGGTCGAAGGTGTAGAGCCCGGTTGTAGTCCTCTATCGCGCGAGCCTGGTCGCCTTTGTTGGCATATGAACCGCCGCGATTGTTGTACGCTTCCGCACATTTTGGATCCAGCACAATCGCATGGTTAAACTCCTCGATCGCGCGGTCGTATTCCTGCCGCGAGAAGTAAATGCCGCCTCGGTTCGTAAAAGCCGCCGCATACTCGGGTTTTAGATAGATGGCCCGGTCGAAGTCCGCCATCGCGAGATCAATCTCGCCCTTTTGCCTGTAGACAACACCGCGATTGTTATAAAAGGCAGCGAACTCCGGCTTCAGTTCAATGGCCCGGCTAAACTCCTCGATGGCGCAGTCCAGTTCGCCTCTGTCCGCATACACCAGGGCGCGACTGTTGAGCAGCGCCACGATCGCATCGGTTGTAGGTTCCACGACGCCAACTTGACGGCTGCATCCGGCGGGAACAGCCGTTATGGCCCCAGCGTCATTCTGCGTCGTATCGTTCCCTTGACAGGGCGCGCAGACCACACTGCCGGCCAGAACCGCGAAAGCGCAAAGCGCTCCAGCCACAGCACAGAAACGATGCAAGGATTTTCTTTCAAAGAAGAGTGGATACTCCATGGCCCGCCCCGCGCCATCCGGCGCGTCCTCCTTCCCCAATGCCTGGCAGACCTAGAGGGGAAGGGAACCGGTGGGACGCGCAGACTTTGTGGCCCGCAACGCGGAGCATCCAGCGCACTTCCGCCGGCATCCCTACTCTGTCGGGTAACCTAAGAGAAGTTACGCCGCACGCAACGACCCGGGCAGTGATGGGTATCACGACCGGCTACTCGAGGAACCATGCAGAACGATCCCGCCATCATCGACGAAATGCTCCGCACCGCCAAAAACATCGCAGTCATCGGCATGAGCGACAAAACCACCCGCGCCAGTTACCACATCGGCAAATATCTGGCTGCCAATAGCTATCGCGTCTTCGCCGTCAATCCAGCTCTGAAAGAGGTTCTGGGCCAGCCCTGCTATCCCGATCTCGAATCCGCGCAGGCCGCGGCCCGTGAGCAAACCGGCTCCGGCATCGACCTCGCCGATGTCTTCCGTGCTCCCGAACACGTGCCCGCCATCGTCGATGACGTGATCCGCCTCGGCATTCCCTATCTCTGGCTGCAGGATGGCGTGACCCACAACGAAGCGGTAGTCCGCGCGCAGGCCGCCCACGTGAAAGTCGTGCAGAACGACTGCATCTACCGCCAGCACGCCGCCCATCCAGCCCTGCACGCCACGCACTAACGATCGGTTCCCACAACCCCGTGCCCCATCCTTTCGACTTTTTCTCTGTCGAAAGGGTGGGAGACCCATGACTCCCGCTAACCACGTCTTCGGCTGGGAGACCGCAAATCTGCATTCGCATCCCCTCCAACCACCCCTTGAAACCTCAATCCGGTAAACTGAGTCCAATCGGGAGGAATCTGATTCCGCCGCGCATGCTTCGCTGCCGCTTCGTCTTCGCACTCTTCGCTCTGCTCGCCTTCGCACCGCACGTGCGCGCGGCCTCGAGTTCCGCAGACGTGGAGCATCTGCATGTGCAGTTGGTGCTTCCGCAGAGTGTGCTGTATCCAGGCGGAGCCAACCACGCCGGCCTCTACTTCAAGCTCGAATCCGGCTGGCACATCTACTGGCAGAATGCCGGCGACTCAGGAGAGCCCCCGAACGCCCGTTGGACGCTGCCCGACGGCGTCACCGCCACGCCGCTCCAGTTTCCGGCGCCCAAGCGTCTGCCGCTCGGCCCGCTGATGGACTTCGGCTATGAAAACGAAGTCGTTTTTCCGTTCTCCTTCACCGTGGCGCCGTCCGTAAAGCCGGGTCCCGCCACACTGGATGCCAAAGTCTCCTGGCTCGTCTGCCGCGAAGTCTGCATCCCCGGCAAAGCGGAACTGGAGGAGAAAGTCCAACTCGACTCCAAGCCGCCGGAAGCCGTGACCACTTCCGGGACCGATCAGGCGCTTTGGCAGCGCGGCGTCGATGCGCTTCCCAAGCCACTGCCCGCTACCGACAAAGTTGTTTTTCAGCCCACCGCGACCGGCTTTCGCCTCGCCGTCGACACCGGCCGGCGCGAGACGCAGGCCGCGTTCTTCCCCTCCGATCAGAGCATCCTCGACAACCCGTCTCCGCAGCAGCCCACGCCCACGCCCAAAGGCCTCATCCTCGATGTCAAAAAAGACGCGAATCTCGCCGCGAATCCCGCGCAGCTGAACGGTGTCCTCGAGCTCTCCGGCGGCAGGAACTATGTGGTCTCCGCCACACCCGGAACCATCGCGCCTCCCGCGCCGTCGTTCTCTTTCGCGGCGCTGGCGCGCATTGCCGGTCTCGCCTTTCTCGGCGGCCTGCTGCTCAACCTCATGCCCTGCGTTTTTCCTGTGCTGTTCTTGAAAGGTCTTGCACTGGTCAATTCAGGCAGCGAAGAGCGCCACAGACTTCGCGCGCACGGCTTTGTTTACACCGCAGGCATCCTGGTCTCCTTCTGGATTCTTGTCGCTGCGCTGCTCGCTTTGCGCGCCGCCGGCGGCAGCCTCGGGTGGGGATTCCAGTTCCAGTCGCCCATCTTCCTCGCGCTGATGGCCTGCCTGCTCTTCTTCCTCGGCCTCTCGCTCGCCGGCCAGTTCGAGCTCGGTCTCGCGCTCACCAGTGCCGGCGGATCGTTGGCCGCGAAGCAGGGTTACACCGGCAGCTTCTTCACCGGAGTGCTCGCCGTCATCGTCGCCACGCCCTGCACCGGTCCTTTCATGGCCGCGGCCATCGGTTATGCGCTGGCTCAGCCCGCCGCCGTCACCTTCGCCGTGTTCACCGCGCTCGCTCTCGGCCTCGCCGCACCCTATCTCGCGCTCGCGCTGCAACCCGCATGGACGCGCCTGCTCCCTAAGCCCGGCGTCTGGATGGATGTGCTGAAGCAGGCCATCTCGGTCCCCATCTTCCTCACCGTCATCTGGCTGGCCTGGGTGCTGGCGCAGGCCTACGGTGCAGCTCTGCTCGCAGCGGTGCTGATCAGTTTCCTGCTGCTGGCCATCGCCGGCTGGTTCCTCGGCCGCTGGCCCGCCAGGGGCTGGTCGACAACCGTCGCCGCGCTCCTCGTGATCGCGGTAGTCGGGATCTCGGTTTTCGGTCAAAAGCTCGCCGTTGAACCGATGACAGCGTCAAGCCAGCCGGAATCTGCCAATTCCATCGCCGCCAACGACTGGCAGCCCTGGACCGCCGATGCCGTGAGCCGCTATCAATCGCAAGGTCGCCCCGTCTTCGTCGACTTCACCGCAAGCTGGTGCCTGAGCTGCCAGGTAAACGAGCGCGTCGCCTTGCGCCAGCCCGCAGTCCAGGAAGCCTTCGCCAGCGCCAACGTGGTCCTGCTCAAAGCCGATTGGACGCGCCACGACGAAGCCATCACCCAGGCGCTCACGGCGCTCGGCCGCAGCGGCGTTCCTGCGTACGTGCTCTACGTCCCGGGAGAAGCCAGCCCGCGGCTCTTGCCCGAAGTCCTCACTCCCGGTATCGTCACCGACGCGATCGCATCCTTGCCGCGCACTGCAACTCAGGCCAGCGCGCAGCCGTCGAACTGAACGCGAGCACTGCGCCAACAATCCCCGCCTCTTCCGCATCCTAGCGTGAGGAGATGAAATGAGCGAAAAAACGAAGCCCACCCACGCCCAACCCGGCGGACTGCAGGAAGAGAACAACAAAACCGACAACGGGATCGTGAATGATTCCCTCGGCACCGTCGATCCCGCCGACTCCACCGGCCTCGATGAAGACAAAGAAACCGGCGACGTCCGAAAGAACAACAAGCCCACCCGCGAAGATTGATCCCCAGCGCGGTGGGCTCCTGCCAAGAAAATTATCGGAATTCCGGGATTTCCTTATTTCATTTTTAGATCGGCCGGGTGCAGAATAGGGAAAAGCCAGCGACGCGGGGCGGCTCGGTCTCGGCCTAAGCGTCCAGACAGAGTCGATCCTTCAAGATATCTGACACGATATCTGAATAAAAACTGTAGCTCCCAGGAGACGAAGCTATGAGCACAGATTTCAGGCTCTCCTATGCGATGCCCGGCAGATCGGTCGACGACGACGATTATGCGATGGTGAACGATTCATTGGGCACCGTCCAGATCGCGGATTCGACCGGTCTCGATGAAGACATGGAAACCGGGGACGCAAAAACCTGGAACTTTCCGACACACGAAGATTGACTCAGGATCAGCTCTGACCGCGTTTACCTGAGCGGATTCTCCGTATCTCCTCCATCCGCTGCGCCAGCTGCTTCTCGCGTCCTTCCTGCGTGGGCTCATAATACGTGCGTCCTCTGAGCGACTCCGGAAGGCAGTCCATATTCGCTACTCTGCCTTCCTCATCGTGCGCGTAGCGGTAGCCTTCGGCGTATCCCAGTTCTTTCATCAGCCGCGTCGGTGCATTTCGCAGATGCAGCGGCACCGCCTCCTGCCGCGTGTGTTCCACATCACCAAGCACCGCGCCGTAAGCCGTATACACAGCGTTCGATTTCGGCGCGAGCGCGAGATACACCACCGCCTCGGCCAGCGCCAGATCGCCCTCCGGGGAGCCGAGAAACTCCATCGCTTGCTTGGCCGACAGGCACAGGTTCAGCGCCTCAGGAGCCGCCAGCCCGATATCCTCTACCGCCATCCGCACCACGCGTCGCGCCAGATACAGCGGGTCCTCACCCGCGGCAAACATGCGGCCCAACCAATAGAGCGCCGCATCCGGATCGGAGTTGCGCACGCTCTTGTGCAGCGCCGAGATCAGGTTGTAGTGCTCTTCTCCCGATTTGTCATACACCAGCACGCGCTGCTGGATCGCTTCCGTGGCCACGCCGCGATCGATCTTCTTCGCGCCCGCCGTGGCAAGCTGCGCCGCAACCTCCAGCGTGTTGTACGCGCTGCGGCAGTCTCCGCTCGAATAACTCGCCATCAGTTCCAGCGCATCATCGTCTGCGCTCAGTCCCAGATTGCCCAGCCCGCGCTCGCGGTCTTCCAGTGCGCGCCGCAACAGCCCAGCGATGCGCTCCTCGCTCAACGGCTGCAGCACATAGACGCGGCAGCGCGACAGCAGCGCCGAGATGATCTCGAACGAAGGATTCTCCGTCGTCGCGCCGATCAGTCGAATTGTCCCGCGCTCCACATACGGCAGAAACGCATCCTGCTGCGCCTTGTTGAAGCGGTGAATCTCGTCGACGAAGAGAATCGTACGCGAGTGCATCTCGGCCGCCCGTGCCGCGTCGGCCATCACCTGCTTGATCTCCTTGATGCCGCTCGTCACGGCGGAGAATTCGATGAAGTTTGCCTTCGTGGTTTCTGCAATGATCTTCGCCAGCGTCGTCTTGCCCACACCCGGCGGGCCCCAGAAGATCATCGAGTTCGCGTCATCGCGCTCGATCTGTACGCGCAGCGGCTTGCCGGGCCCCAGCAGATGTTCCTGCCCGCTGTACTCCTCCAGCGTGCGCGGCCGCATCCTCTCCGCCAGCGGCGCCCCTGCCACCGCGCGGCGCAGCTCTTTGGAGGAGTGTGGTGGCCCCGCAGGCACTGCATCAAACAGGCTCATCGTCGCGCTCCTCGATGCTCCGCAGAACCGCCGCTGTTCCTCGACCGCTGCCGCGCCGACTCGTACAACAGCACACTCGCAGCCACAGCCGCATTCAGGCTCTCCACCGGGCCGGGACAGGGAATCGTGAGCGCACCGCCGGCCTGACGCGCGAGATCGGGTGAAACTCCGTTCCCCTCGTTGCCGATCAGTACGGCAACGGGCCGCGCCAGATCAACCTGCGCCAGATCAAACTGGTTGCCGGGTTGCGCGGCGCGCACGGCGGTCGTCCATACGGCGACGCCGGCCTCACCCAACTCCGCAAAGCATTCCCGCTCGTTGCAGGCAATCAGCGGCACCCGAAAAACACTGCCCGCCGAAGCGCGTACAGCTTTTGAATTCCATGCGCACACGGTTCCCGGGAGGCTCACGATACCGGTCGCGCCAAATGCCTCCGCCGAGCGCAGAATCGTGCCCAGGTTGCCCGGGTCCTGCAGGCCCGCCAGGATCACAATCAGAGGCAGGGCTTTCCCGCGGCCGCCGAGCAGATGCGGCCAGGTCCAATCCGGCGGCTCGACCAGCGCCGCTACCGGTTGCGGCGTCTCGGTGGTCAGCGCTGTGCCTAGAGCTACCCTTGGCACGAGCAGAATCTCTGTTGTTTCGGGCAGAGCCAGCGTCTCCAGCAGCCGCTCCGACTCCTGCGCGACAAAGACGCACCGGATGGCGAGCCCCGCGCGCACTGCTTCCTCGATCAGGTTTGGCCCCTCGATGCCCGCCAGTTCACCTTTGCGCCCGGGAGACCCCAGCGCCTGCCGCAACTCTTTGAGCCGGGCGTTGTGTTTACTCTGTACAATACGAACAGGCATCAAATGAATTCCCTCAAACGCTATAGCCGATTCTAGCGTTTCGCGAGCCTCAAAACTTGCACCGTGGAAAGTGCTGTGATAGTTTCCGTCTTTGTGGCGTCTAACGCATTTCTCGGATTTTTGCGGAGTTGCCGGTTGGCGTAGCAAGTGAGTTTTCTTCATGAAGACCACGCGGCAGCGGCAATTTCTTCCTGCAACATTCCGGATTGAGCGTAGCTCGCAGAACCGCGGAAACATGCGCCACGCCTGCTGAGCTGGTTCGCAAATCCGGGAAACTGAGGTGGGTTTTCTTGTCCGCGGAAATCTTGCGCGTCCATCCCGATGATCCTCAACCGGACCGGGTCGATTACATCGTCTCCTGTCTGCGCAAGGGCGACGTAATCGCTCTCCCGACCGACACCTTCTATGGTCTTGCCGTGGACCCCGTGAATTTGTACGCGGTGGAGCGGATCTACCAGATCAAAACCCGGCAGAAGCACAAGCCGCTCTCGCTGCTCATCTCCGGTCTCGCGCAGGCCTACACGCTGGCGCGCGATACCGACGCGGCTCTCGACAAGCTGGCCGACCGCTTCTGGCCCGGCCCGCTCACCATCATCGTCCGCGCCGGCACCAAGCTGCCGCTGCGCTCCACAGCCAACACCGGCAACGTGGCGCTTCGCGTGCCCGATGCCGCCATTCCGCGCGCGGTGGTCGAGCGCTTCGGCCTTCCGATTACAGCGACGTCGGCGAACCTGCAGGGCGCCAGCGAGTGCACGCACGCCGGCTGCGTCCGCGACCAGATCGGCGACCGCATTCCGCTCATCGTCGATGGCGGTCCGACCGGCCGTGCCCAGCCCACCACGATCGTCGATCTCTCGCTCGGCCCCGGCCGCTGGGAGATTCTGCGCGAAGGCGCCATCCCCACCCACGAGGTGGTCATGGTCCTGCAGCGATAAGATAATCCGCATGAAGCCCAGCACAGGCAGGAACCGGCGCAGCCGCGCGCTGATTGTTTTGCTCGTGTCGTTGCTCGCGCTGCTTGCGGCGGGCCTGAGCTGGTGCCGCTGGGTCTATCTGCAGATCGAACGATTTGCCACGGAAGATCAGGCCGCCCATGCTGACGCGATTTGTGTCTTTGGAGCCGCCGAGTACGACGGGCGTCCCTCGCCGGTCTTTCGCGCGCGCCTCGATCATGCACTCGAGCTCTACCAGAGCGGCATTGCGCCGCTGATTATCACTTTGGGTGGCGGTGGTGGTGACGAATTCTCCGAGGGTTCCGTGGGCCGCGAGTACCTGATGAGCCGCGGCGTCCCCGAGCAGGCCATCATCGCCGAGACCCAGAGCCGCAACACCGAGGAGTCCGCGCGCCGCGTCGCCGTAATCGCCCGCACCAACAACCTGCGCCGGCTGGTGATCGTCAGCGATGGCACGCATCTGTTTCGTATTCACGCCATCTGCGCCGCCGATGGTCTCGATGTGTTAACTTCGCCGCGCCCGCAAGCCGCCACTGACGACAAAAGCCTTGAAACCGAGCGCCTGGCGCATGAGATCCTGAGCTACACCTTCTGGCGCCTGCATCTGCACTAAGCGCAGCAGCAAAAAGATCCCGTTCCTTGGATGCGAGAGCGGGAACAGACCTCGTGCCCCACCCTGTCGACTTTTTTCTGTCGACAGGGTGGGAAACCACAATCCGCGCTTCGCCACAAATTTCGGGGTGCCCTACCTTCGACGATTTGCGTACTTTGCAAATCGGCTAAGGTGGGAAAGCACAAACCTCACCGAGCCCCGAGCCCGGCATCGATCGAAAGCCCGTGATCAAGGCGGAGAACCTCACCGTATCACCGCCATCGCAAACCCCGCCGCGCTGGCCGTCGAAAGAAAATTCACCGCGTCGTTATTCAACCATCCACGCGCTTCGAGGGTGGCGCCCAGCAGGCTGTCGAAGAACAGACCAAAGACCCCCCCGGTTGCGGCCACCAGCAACTGCCTCCCGTCGCCACGCAACGCCCATGTTCCCAACCCCGCCACCACGGCGGCGGCAACAATACCCGCAAGCGTGCCGGCAACGCTCACCGCGCCATCCGTGCCGGGATCCACGGCGCGCAACGTCGTGATCATCCGCGGCCTGCCGCCAAACACCTGCCCGGTCTCCGAAGAGACGGTATCGGCGGCAGCCTCCGCCATCGCAGCCAGACCTGCGGCAAAGAGCGGCACCGCCGCGTGCGCGATCCCATGCCGCTCGGCCATCCACATCTGCGCCACGTCGCTCGCCACCAACGCAGCCACACCTAGGTTCGCGGCCACCTGTGCAGCCGAGCGCCCCTTGCGCGCCTCCGCCGTGCCAAGCTGCTCTTTCTTCGCGCGGCCGATCCGCGTCGCCGCATACGCAAGCAGAGAAACCGCCAGCACCGGGACCATCGCCGTGTGCCAGGGATCGTAGGGAAACGTCACCGTGGAAAACATCAGGTTGGCCGTGATGGCCGCTCCCGTTGCCGCCGCCTGCGCGGTCGCGGCGCGCAGCTTCCAGGTCACAAGTCCCAGCAATGCGCTCAAGCCCAGCGTCCACAAGACCACGGTCCGGTCCTGACCCGCCCAGAAATTGGTTTCGAGCACCACGTCGGTTCCGACAACGGGCAGCACCACCAGCAACACCAGCTTCGATTGCCAGCCCAGCTCACTTTGCGTCACGGCTTCATCGTACCGTTTCGTGCCGGCACAACCAAAAGCCGTTCCCGCCGTCTCTCTACCAGGCAATCCGCAGGCAGCGGGCAGCGCAATGCGCTTTCCGCCCAGCCGGCTGATTTACAATCTCGAGAGAGGCAGAACAGTTTTTGAATGAGGCTTTTTCTGATGACTTCAGGCCAGGTGCGCGTGCTGCTGGCAGAGGCGGGCGCGGCCCTCTTGGTCTCAGCCCTGATCGCCGGTTGCGGCAATAATTACCGGCCCGTAGTAACTCCCGTGACTCCCAGCGGACCGGCCGCGCAGCCTACGTCGTATGTGGTCGTGGTTTCGTCGACCTCATCCTCGACTCCCGGCGTGGCCACCATCATCGACTACTCTGGCGACACCGTCATGGCGGAAGCTCCCATCGGCATCGGGCCCTCCACCTTCACCATCGACGAGGTGGGCGCCACCGGCTACACCATCAACAGCGATGGCACGCTGACCAACTTCCCCATCTCGACCACCCTGCAGGCCAAGAACGTCACCCAATCCACGCTGCCCTTCACGGCAAAGCCCGTGAATATGATGGCGCCCTCTTCCGGGCTATGGGCCGCTGACCTGAGCGGCGACGTGGCCGACGTCTTCGCCGGCTCGCCGCAGACCTTCAAGCTTTCGATTCCTGTGGGTTCGGCGGCTTCGCCGGCGACCATGCCGGTTGGCATCTTTGGCCCGCCCACGCTCGCCGGGCAACGCGAGTATCTTCTTAGCCAGAACCTGCCCGACACCACCGGACAAATGACGTGCACTCTCACGCCGAGAGCCGTAACCACCCCCGGCGTGGCCGTTGGCATCGAAATCACGAGCAACGTGGCCGATGCGCCGATCACCGTGGGCAAGTGCCCCGTCTATGCAGTGCAGACCCCCGATCAGCAGCGCGTCTTCGTGCTGAACCGCGGCGACGATACGCTGAGCGTCATCAACAGCGCGAACAACACGCTGGATCAATGCACACCGTTCCTCAACCAGAACGGCCAGCTCGTCCACTGCCATCCCGTTCTGCCGCTGTCCACGTCGGCAGTAACAGCTACGGGTGTCACGCCGCCCAATGGAACCGCCGGCATGACGGCGACGGCCGGCCCGGTCTACGCCGAATACAACGCCGCCACGCAACAGCTTGTCGTGGCCAACTTCGACGGCGGCACAGTGAGCATCATCGACGTCAGCCTTGACGAGTACGGCAACGACAGCCCCACCTTCGGCACCACCTACACGATTCCGGTCGGCAATACGGCGACACCCAATCCGGCCAGCGTGACCGTGCTCGCCGACGGCACCAAGGCCTATACCGCCAACCAGAACGACGGCACGCAGAACGGCACCGTGACGGTCATCAACATGAGCACGCACACGGTTGAGCGCACGCTCACTGTGGTAGGCCATCCGCGTACGGTTATTTCCACGCAGAACTCCGAGTTCAGCAAGGTATACGCCGTTTCACCGGACAGCCCGTACCTCACCGTGCTCGAGTCGACGCCCACCACAACCGATCAGGTGGATACCACGATTCTGGTCGAAGGCAACATTGTCGACGCGCGCGTGACCTCGCAGAACGGCGGCAGCGGCAACAACAACTTCACCAGCCGCGTGCCGGGCTACGGCCAGCCGTGCAACCTGCCGGCGTCGCAGCTTGTTGCAACCTACGGCGCGAACTATACGCTGGCCAACTGCCAGCTGCAGTAAACCGCAGCGCTTCGCATGGCGGCTCCGGCAAAAAAGCGGCTCGATGTGCTGCTGGTCGAGCGTGGACTTACCGCGAGCCGCGAGCGCGCTCGGGCTCTCATCCTCGCAGGCCGGGTTCTTGTCCGCGAACAGAAGATCGACAAGCCCGGCGCCCCTGTTTCTGACGATTCCCCCATTCGCCTGCTTGGCGAAGATCAGCCTTACGTGAGCCGCGGCGGATTGAAGCTCGCAGCCGCGTTGGCACATTGGCAGATCGCCGTCGCCGACCGCGCCTGCCTCGACGTCGGCGCGTCCACCGGCGGTTTTACTGACTGCCTGCTGCAGCACGGCGCCGCGCACGTCACCGCCGTCGACACCGGCTTTGGCCAGATCGCCATGAAGCTGCGCCAAGACCCGCGCGTACGCCTGCTCGAACGCACCAACGCGCGCCTTCTGGAACCGGGCTCGCTCGAAACTGGTGAAGGAACCAGCAAGCCAACGCTACTCGTGATGGATGTCTCGTTCATCTCCGCCACGCTGGTGCTTCCGGCAGTCCTCGCCGCCGCTCCTTCACTGACCGAAGCCGTTATCCTGGTCAAGCCGCAGTTCGAAGCCGGCCGCGAGCACGTAGGCAAAGGCGGCATCGTCCGTGACCCCGAAGCACACCAGCTCGCCATCGCCAAAGTTGCCGATGCATTTCAGTCATTGGGCTGGGGCGTCGCAGGAACCATCCCATCGCCCATCGCCGGCGCCGAGGGCAACCAGGAGTTTCTACTCTACGCCCAGCATTTCTTAGCGAGCTGAGAAACACTCCGCGCCCCATCCTTTCGACTTTTTTCTGTCGAAAGGGTGGGAAACCACGAACTTCAATCCTGTAGCAGAACCAGCACAAGGGCGGGAAAGCACGCAGCTCAACCCCCGCCCCCTCCTATCCGTTACACTGAGACCGAATGACCCGCATCGCCATCGTCTGCAAACCGCACAAAGAAGAGCTCGTGCGTATTGTGCCGGAGCTGATCGCGTGGCTGCTCGAGCACGGCTACGACCCGCTGCTCGACGACGAAGGCGGCCGCTACACGTCGGCCGCACCCGCGGTCCATCGCGCCGAACTGCCCGCGCACAATCCCGCGCTGGTGATCGTGCTCGGCGGCGATGGCACGCTGCTCTCCGTTGCGCGCATCTTTGCCGGGGTAGGCACGCCCATCCTGAGCGTGAACCTCGGGTCCCTCGGATTCCTTACCGAAGTGCGCCTCGCCGATCTCTACTCCACGCTGGAGAGCTGGTGCGAAGGCTGCCACAGCCTCGATGCGCGCGCCATGCTGCACGCCGCGCTCTGGCGCGAAGGCGCAGAGCAGGCGACCTTCAGGGCGCTGAATGAGATTGTCGTCTCCAAGGGCGATATCGCACGCATGGGCGATTTTACCGTGGAGCTCGACGGCAAGCTGGTAGCCCGCTTCCGCGCCGACGGCGTCATCGTCTCCACGCCCACCGGCTCCACGGCCTATACGCTCGCCGCCAACGGTCCCATTCTCACTCCGGACGTTGATGCGCTCGTCGTTACGCCCATCTGCCCGCACCTGCTCACGCTGCGGCCTATCGTCGTACGCGGCGAGGCCTCGCTCACCGTGCGCATCGAAGGCGTGCCCGACCTGGCTCTGCTCACCGTCGACGGCCAGCAGGCGGTTCAGCTCTTGAAGGCCGACGAGATCCGCTGCCGCCGTTCCAGCCACACGGTCAAACTGGTGCGCTTGAGCGAGAGCGGCTTCTTTGAAGCTTTGCGTAGCAAGCTGAGCTGGGGCGAGCGCTAACCCAAGTGGTTCCAATCCGAGTTGATGGCATCAAAAAGCCGCTTTCTCTGGGAAAACGGCGCCTCGTACTTCTCCGCGAACTCCTGACACTGGTCAGGTTTCTGCGCTCTATCCGGTCAGCTCTTGCAACAGAACCTTGGCTTTGGTTGCCAGGGTGCGGGCGCCGTCCACATCGCCGCTGGCGAGCGCGGCTTTGGCCTGTTTGATGAAGTCGCGGATGTGATCCGCGGTCTTTTGCTCCGCATCGCTCAGCGTGCGCGTAATGCCGTTCAGGCCGCGCTCGGTGGCCGCGATGGAGTCTTCCGCCTCTTTCTTGAAGTCAGCCGGGTCGCCGGAGGAAAGCTGACCGATCGCGGGGACGCCTGGACTGGGAGCGGGGTTAGCAGCCTCCAGAGTGGGCGCGGAGGGAGCCGGATTGTTGTTTTTTCTGTGCTTTCTCGGAGGCTTGGTTGCCACCGTGGGAGCGTTCTTGGTCGGCTCGGTGGGGATCGAAGCCACTGGCGGAGGCAGATTCACAGAAGCGGTCGACGGCGGGGGAGGAGGATTGTCTTCGACCGGAGGGGCCATGGGCTGCACCTGTGCCTGCTGCGTCTTATGTATGCAGGCAGTGAGGAAAAAAGGCAAAAGCCCCAGCACGATCTTCGCAGGCAACTTCATCCCGCAAATCCCTTCTAGTCTTGAACAACCGCCGGTCGAGGATGCCGGCGTCCCCACTCTGGCGCCGCGAGCGGAATTCGCAGTCGGAACTCGGCGCCATGGTCCCTTTCCGATTGTACTTCCACGCTTCCATGGTGCAACTGGAGAATACGGTAAGTCATCGCGAGGCCAATGCCGCTGCCTCCGCTCTTGGTCGTGAAGTAGAGATCGAAGATCTTCTCTTTGATCTCTTCGGGAATGCCGGGTCCCTGATCGGTGATGCGCAGCACGGCCGACTTCCAGGCTGCCCCCATGGCGGCTTTGTCTCCCGTCCCGGGAATCCTCTGGTCGCCCTCGAGCACAACCTCCAGCCGGCCTCCCTCCGGCATGGCCTGCGCGCCGTTCTGAATCACGTTCAGTGCCGCCTGTTTCAGCAGGTCGGCGTCGACGTTAGCGATCAGCGGCTCGTCGGGCATGCTGCTCACCAGCGTCACATTGCGGGTCGAGAGCTCCTCGTCGGACAGCGCCAGCACGTCCGAGATCACGTCGCGAAGGTCTTGCTCGCGCAGCTGCAGCTCCACCGGACGCGAGAAGTCCACCAGCGTCTGCACCACGCGGTCCAGCCGGTGAATCTCGGCCTCGATCACATCCAGATGCCGCGTCGCCGGACCGCTGGCCTCGCCCAGCTTGGCCTTCAACAGCTCCAGGTGAACCACGATCGCGTTGATCGGGTTCTTCACTTCATGGCCCACGCCCGAGGTCAGCCGGCCAATCGCTGCCATGCGCCGCGACAGCTCCAGTTCCGATTCAATCTCTTCGGCCGACTCGAGATCGTGCAGCGTCACCAGCGCGCCGAGCCCCTGCTTCGTCTCATCGTCATAAATAAAATCGACGGAAGCCTGCACTCTTCGGCCCGTCTCCGTGGGAATCTCTTCCTGCACTATCGTCACTCCGGCATCGATCGCCTCCCACAATGAGCGGCCCAGCAGCGTCGAGCGGTCGAAGATGTCGCGTGCATGCAGGCCGAGTATCGAGTCACGCTCCTTGTGGAGGAACCGCCGCGCCGCCTCCGACACCAGCACGGCCCGTCCATCCCCGGTAAACAGGAGAATGCCGTCCTGCAGATTACCGAGGATCTGATCGATATTCTCTTTGAGCGCCGAGAACACCTCTTCCACATTTCTCATGCGCTGGCCGATCATCTCGATCTTGTTCGATACCTGCGTCGCCAGCTCCTGATTCGGCGAGCGTGCCTGCGCGTTCGTCGGTTCCGCGGTTGACCCTCCGCCGGTAGTCCAGTAATCGAGCTGGCGGCTGATCTCTTCCATCGGCTGCAGGGCCAGGTTGCCAAGCAGAAATGCCACCAGCAGCGCCGCGCCCAGCGCAAATGCGGTGAGCCAGAGCGCCTGCGTGAGCCATGGCCGGTAGAAAGCGCTCAGTAGTGTCGTGCGCACACCGACGTGCACGGCGGCAAATGGCTCGCCGTTGCGGTTGAGCGGCACCACAACATCAAACACCTTGGGCTCCCCGAAGACATCCCCAATCAATTGCATGGGGCCTGCATCGAGCAGCAGCTTGTAATTCGGCCGCACCGGTATCGGCTTGTCCTCGGCGTCGGGATTGGCGCTGAACAGCGTGTTGCCCTGACTGTCGGCGATGTTGACGTCGTAGACCGTGAGCGAATAGCGCTCTACTGATTCCACCACTGCCTGCAGCGTCGCGTCGCCCCGCACCGCCGCAGCCGCCAGAGCGCGCAGCTGCCCGGGATTGTTGGGATCGACCTGCTGGCCCTTGAGTCCCGATTCGAGCGCGTTTTCCAGCGCCAGCCGGATCTGTTCGGCCACCATCTGGTTGGTGTCATACGACTGTTGCACAGCCGCTTTGACCAGCTGGCAGACATACACCAGAGACACCAACCCGGCAATCAGGAAGACCAGGCCAGTGATCGCCAGAACAAGTTTGGTCTTCAGGCGCATGGCTCACTCTTCTCCGGCGCGATACTCCTTCAGCTTGTTGTGCAGCGTCTTCAGGCTTACGCCCAGAATCTCCGCAGCACGGGTCTTGTTTTGGCCCGTTGCCTCCAGTGTACGCAGAATCAACAAACGTTCAGCTTCATCCACAGTGGAGCCGACGTGAATGCTGATCACTCCATCTTCGGCGTTCTGCGCCAATGAGGACGCCTTCGCTTTACCGAACCCCGGCGGAAGATGCCCGGCGTCAAGCGGCGCACCATCGGGGCAGAGGATCACCGCCCGCTCGATTGTATTGCGCAGCTCGCGCGCGTTACCCGGCCAGTCATAGCTCATCAGCCTGTCCAGCATCGACGGACCGAGGCCGGAAACTCTGCGCCCATGCTTCTCGTTCATCTCGTTCAACATGGCGTCCGTCATGGCGGGCAAATCTTCAAGATGCTCGCGCAGCGGCGGCATGTGAATGTTAAAGACATTCAGCCGGTAGAAGAGATCGGCGCGCAGATGTCCCTGCTCAACGGCAACGTTCGGGTCGCGATTCGTGGCTGCGAGCACCCGTACATCTACGTCCTGCTCGGTGCGCGCCCCGAGCCGCCGCACTTTTCGTTCCTCCAGAACTCGCAACAGCTTGGCCTGGGTCCCGATCGGCATCTCGCCAATCTCATCCAGCAGCAGCGTTCCGCCGGATGCCAGCTCGAAGCAGCCCGCGCGCCGCTCGGCCGCACCGGTGAATGCTCCTTTTTCGTGGCCGAAGATCTCGCTCTCGATCAGCGTCTCCGGAATCGCCGCGCAGTTTACCGCCACGAACGGCCGCGCTTTGCGCGGGCTCAGCGCATGGAGCGTGCGCGACACCAGTTCCTTGCCCGTTCCGCTTTCGCCCGTGATCAGCACCGGCACATTCGAGGGGGCGATCCGTTCGATGAGCGCGAAGATCTCCCGCATCTTCGGCGAACTGCCAACGATCGAGCCCAGTACGCCGCTCTCGCGCAGCCGCCGCCGCGCCACTTCGAGCTCGATCGCCGTCTCCCGCTGGCGGGTCGCATTGCCGAG
>Ga0335073_10002024_pt1 | contig 27734 bp, 15 predicted proteins | sample Lox_Sample_22_FD_207093 | JGI IMG/M metagenome (GOLD analysis project Ga0335073, IMG submission 207093) | Soil microbial communities from Loxahatchee National Wildlife Refuge, Florida, United States - Lox_Sample_2.2 | ecosystem: Environmental > Terrestrial > Soil > Wetlands | place: USA...
CGAAAAGTCGTCGAAGACCTCGGCTCCTTCGCGGCGCGCGCCGCCCGCGATCATCGGCTGGAAAAGATTCAGCTCATCTTCCACGGCGGTGAACCGCTGCTGATGAGCCAACCGCGCTTCGCCGAAATGTGCGAAACCCTCCAGGCTCGCCAGGATGGCTTTCAGTTCAATTTCGGATTGCAGACCAATGGCGTGCTGATCGACGGCGGCTGGATCGATTTGTTCGAACGCTTCCACATATCGGCAGGCATTTCACTCGACGGACCACCGCCGGTGAACGATCTCCACCGTCTCGACCTCAAAGGCCGCAGCTCCTATGACGGCACCGTCGCCGGATTACGCCTCATGCAGGCGGCTGCTGCCCAGCGTAGAATCCCGCAACCGGGCTTGCTCTCGGTGATCAATCCGTTCGCGGATGGCGCTCAGGTCTATCGGCATTTCGTCCACGATCTGGGCGTGCGCCGCCTGAGTTTCCTGACGCCGGATTATACCTGGGATTCGGTGGCCGGCGAGGCCGTGATCCGCGGGGTCGAGCGCTTCCTGCTGGAGTCTTTGCGCGCCTGGCTGGCCGACAGGAATTCCCAAATCCGTATCCGGGTTTTTTCGGAATTACTCGCCGCCATGATCGATCCCCATGCAATGGAAGCGGTCCAGACCTACCGCGACGATTACCGCAACATCATTTCCGTTTCGTCAAATGGTGACCTCGGCCCGGAGGACACGCTGCGCACGCTCGATCCACGCTTCGCCTCCATGGGCCTGAACGTCGCGACCCATGACCTGCGCAACCTGGTGGAATCGGACGCGTGGCGCGAGCAGGCCGATGCCGCCACCATCCGGCCGGAAGGCTGCAAAGATTGCGGCTGGTGGAAAATCTGCAGGGCTGGACGGCCAATCAACCGCTATTCCAAATCCCGCGGTTTTTCCAATCACTCCATCTACTGCGCCGGATTGCAGGACATGTATACCGAAATCGCCGCCTTTCTCGTCCGCAATGGAACGCCCTTGCCGGAACTCGCGCAACGGCTTGCGACCTAGGAGACCCCATGAAAGACTTCACTCCTCACGCAGCTCTTTTCGCCACGCCACAGGGCGCTGGTACTCTCGCCGCCGTGCGCGGGCTCGCCCTGGCACGGCTGAACAGCACGCGAGCGCGAATTGTGGGCGCGCTGGCGGAATCCCATCTGGATCTGCTGGCGGACAGCCTCCGCGATTTCACTCCAGGCGGAGCGACGGCTTGGAGGCCCGAAACCGGGCTCGCCCTGCTGGCATACCGCAACCGCCAACACACCTTCGCCGCCTTGCAGTGGGCCGCGGCCTGCGCCAGCATGGGCGGCCGCGGCAGCATGATGGCTCGCCTCGATACTCCACAATGGCTCTACCTGGACGGCTCCCTGGTCCCCTTGACCGGCGAATGCGGCCTGATCGCCGACGGCGATCTCGTCGTGGTCGAAACCAATTGCGGCAGCACCGCATTCCGGCTCACCGCCGAGAATCGCTGGGAGTCCGTGCAGACGAAGCCCGGCCCCTGGGCCGTCTTCGCCAGCGGTGGACTCGCGCCGCGATACGTGACGGCAACCGGGTTGCGGCATTCTGTGGAGGGATTTCCCTGGATTTCGGGCACGGTCTCCGGCTCTACCGATTCGGGTTGGCCGCCGCGCTCCGTCCCCGCGCGCCGCATCGCCAACATCGCGAACGGGTGGCGCACGATCCTGACCCATGCGCCGCTGTTCGGCGGATGGGTGGCCGACACCGCCTGCGGCTGTTTGCTCATCGAGCCCAGCGGCACCCATTCCGCACAGTCCGGCAGCTCTTACGACCACCCCGGCCTGATTGCCATCGAGCCGCCGGAATGTCCGTTCTTCTGCGGCGAAATCCTGGTGCATGAGTGCTCGCACCAGCAACTGCTCATCTACTCGATGGTCGCGCCGCTGGTGGAGCGCGGGAGTCGGGAGACATATTATTCGCCCATCAAGCGCGCCACCCGGTCCATCGACCGTGTTCTGACCGGCGCCCACGCGGTGGGAAACATGGTCCGCTACTATGCCACGGTGCGGCAATCGGTCCCGCTCGACCGGGCGTCACAGGAGCGGTTCGAGCGCCACCACAAATGGTTCCAGGAAGATTATCGTCCGGCGCTCGATGCAAGCCAAAGCCTGACACCGGCAGGCCGGCTGCTCTGGACAAGCCTTTGCCGGGCGGTGGACGAGGCGATGCGGCAATGACCGGCAAAGTTACCCGGCTAGACAATCACCGTGTCTTTCGCGCCGAGGCGGTCGAGGCATACGCCACCCGCCGGGCCGGCGATGCCTGGATTGCCCGCTTGCGCGGTGAAAACTGGATCGTGGCGGCGCTTACCCTCTTGGCAACTTCGGGATTGATGTTCCTGATCCTCGGGAGCCGTTAATATGGCCGCCGCTCCCGTTGTAACCGCTGCTCCGCACCGTGTGCCGCTGATCCTTCAGGGCGAAATCAGCGAGTGCGCCATCGCCAGCCTCGCCATGATCGCCGGCGCGTGGGGTCTGAAGGCCGACCTGGCGGCGTTTCGCGCCAGGGTATCGGCTACCCCCCGCGGTGTCAATTTACGAACTTTGATGAACCTTGCCGCCGGCATCGGACTGGCGGCCCGGCCGGTCCGCATTGGGCTGCGGCGGTTGAAAGAATTACGGCTTCCCGCCATCCTGCATTGGAACATGGACCACTTCGTCGTGCTCGAGCGGGTAAAGGGGGATGTCGCCACCATAGTCGACCCGGCGCGCGGGCGGATGCAGATGCCGCTAGACGCAATCTCGCCCCACTTTACGGGAGTGGCGGTCGAGTTTACGCCCACCAGCGCCTTCTACCCCGGCGCTCTGCGTCTTTCACGCAGCTTTCGCCGCGCCTGGGTCGACGACCGGGAATTGCGCGCTTCAGCCTTCCGGATGTTGTGGCTGACGGTGCTGCTGCAAGTCGCCATCGTCGCGCTGCCGTTCGCTTATCGGAATGTAATCGATAAAGGGCGCGGCACGGCAGGTGGTCCGCAGTGGATCTTTTGGGGAATCGCGCTGCTCATGGCCGTACAGGCCGGTTCGTCGTGGTGCCGCGGGATGGTCATCGCGCGACTGAGCAGTTTGTTTGTTCATCGTGTGGCAACGCATCTGGTCGGCCGGCTTTTCACCCTTCCGGTGGCTTTCTTCCAGAAGCAGATGCTGGGGGACATCCTCTCGCGTGTCCGTTCGGTGGATGCGATCCGGCGCTTTGTCACCGAACAGGCCGCTCCGTTTGTAGTCGACCTGTTGGTGGGCTCTGTAACCGCCGTCTTGATGGTCGCCTTCAGTCCGCGCCTGGCAATGATTGTCGTGGCCGGTCTCGGCATCGAAATCGGCGTCCGGTTCGCCGGCATGCGGCGCCAGCGCGAACTCGCTGAAGACCTGCTGCACGCCGAGGGAAAAGAGGTTTCCCGGCTGCTCGAAACCCTGCGCGCCATTCAGGCCATCAAACTGGCGGGCCGCGAAGCGCAGCGCTTTGCCGTCTGGGAAAACGAATTGGTGCGCGTACTGAACGCCAATACCCGCCTGAGCCGCCAGCGCACCACCATCGGCGCAATCGCTTCGGCAGCCGCGTCGCTCGAATGGGCCGGCGTACTCGCCGTGGGAGTGCTTGGAGTGGGCTTCGCGCCTGTGTCCACCGGTGTTCTGTTCGGTTTTCTGGCATATCGCGGAGTGCTTCGCGAGCGGCTGTCGGCCGTGATCGATAGCGTTTGGGCCCTCCAGTTCGCCGCCGTTCATTTACGGCGTCTCGACGACCTCATGCTCGCCGAACCGGAACCTCAGCCGGACGGGCATGTGCCGATCCGAGGCCCGGGACACCTCCGCCTGGAAAATGTAAGCTTCCGGTATGCACCGTCCGAGCCATTGGTGCTCGACAACGTGACCGTCGACATTCCGGCCGGCGCCTGCGTGGCCATCGTGGGCCCTTCGGGCAGTGGCAAAACCACGCTCATCAAACTCCTGCTAGGTCTCGAATCTCCGCAGCAAGGCAAAGTGCTCCTCGATGGCGTTTCCATCGGCCAGGCGAACCGGCAGGCGTGGCGCGACCGTTTCGGCACCGTGATGCAGGACGACACCCTGCTTGCCGGATCGATCGCCGAAAACATCGCCTTCTTCGACCCCCGGATCGAAATGGACGACGTCCGCGCGGCGGCGCGCGACGCGGCCATTCACGACGAAATCGAAGCCATGCCCATGGAGTACGGAACGCTGGTCGGCGATATGGGAGTGCAGGTGTCCGGCGGCCAGCGCCAGCGCATTCTGATCGCGCGCGCCTTGTACCGGAAGCCGGCTCTAATTCTTTTCGACGAGGGAACAGCCAATCTGGACGCCGATTCCGAACGCAAGATCGCCGATGTGCTGGCTAAACTGGCTCCCACGCGGATCGTGGTGGCGCACCGTTCACAACTGCTTTCCGCGTCCGACATGGTCTACGAAGTTCGCGGCGGGCGGGTGTCGCGGCTTCGCTAAGGTCTTTGAGCCGTCAGCGATCAAGCCATCGGCGGCCGCGAAACCCAACCCGGCGCCTGCTGAACGGTGGGGCTTGTCGATTACCGGGCGAATAGCAAATCCCGGAAATGAAGGAGCAAATTTCATGCGCTACATGCAATATGCCTGGCGCCAGATGCGCCATTCTCGCGAAGCCACCGTGCTGGCGGTGGTCATGCTCGCGCTTGGAATCGGCGCCAACGCCGCAATGTTCACCATTGCCGAGAGCGTTCTGCTGCACCGGCTTCCCTATCGCGATCCGGCCCGGCTGGTAAATATCAGCGCTTCCGGCCCGGCATCGACCGGTTCCGTTTCCTGGCCCGATTATCGCGATATTCGCAATCAATCTCATCTGCTGGCCTCCGTCGCCGGGTACTCCACCGACACCGGTGTGGTGGAAGCGGGCGGCACGCCGCTCGGCGTAGTGGTCTCCGAGGTGACTCCGAACTTGTTCGCGATCCTCGGAACAGCGCCTTCAACCGGGCGCACATTCCTGGAAGAGGAGGGACGTCCCGGCGGCGGGCTGGTGGTCGTGCTGTCGGCCGGCTTATGCCGGAGGCTTTTCGGCGATGACGCGGCGGTTGGCCGCAGATTGCGAGTGAACGGCCAGGAACGGACCGTGCTGGGGGTCATGCCCGAAGATTTCCGGTTTCCGGAATCGGCGGGCCCGCGAATCGCGACCGGGCTTTGGCTGCCGATGCAACCCACCAACGAAATGCTCGCCGACCGCGGCTACCGCTTCTTCACCATTTTGGCGAAAGCCGCGCCCCAGGCGGCCATTCCGCGGATCGCCCGCGAACTTCATGCCATCGCCGGACGAATCCACGCCACCGATCCGCATGCCGACCCCAATGGAGACTTCGCCGCGGTCTCCTACCTGGAGGCGGTTACCGGTTCCGTTCGCCCGGTCTTTTTAGCTCTGCTTGCAGCCCTTGGGCTCTGCCTGCTGATCGCCTGCGCCAATGTCTCGAATCTGCTGATCACCGGCGTGCTCGCGCGGCGGCATGAGTTCGCGATCCACGCCGCGTTGGGCTCCGGACCAGGCCGGCTGGTCGGCCAGGTCTTTGCCGAGGCGGCGCTGTTGAGCCTTTTGGGATGCTCGCTTGGTTGCCTGGTCGCTTATTGGATCACGCTGGCGGTCCACAAGTTGCCGGAGGGAATGATTCCACGCAGCAACGACATCCAGGTCCACTGGCCGGCCATCGGCGCGCTCGCCGCGATCGCTCTCGCGAGCACCGTACTTTCGGCGGTGATTCCCGCGCTCTTCGCGGCCCGGACCGATCCGCAGGCAGTTTTGCGCGGAGCTTCCCGCGGCGCCAGCGCCAGATCGGTCAGTGCCGCTGCCGGCGGTTGGCTGGTGGCCGGTGAAGTTTCTCTGGCGGTGCTGCTCCTGATTGCCACCGGATTGCTGTTCCGCACGCTTTGGGGTTTGCAACACGTGCGCCTGGGATTCGATACCGCAAACATAATCGCGTTTACTGCCATGCCGGCCCGCGCGACCGGCTTCGCTGACATGCCAGTCTCCGCCCCTGGGACGGAGCCGGTTTCCGTAGCCATTACCGTATACAAGCCTCTCATCGAAGCCCTGCAGTCCATTCCTGGGGTACGCGACGCGGCGTTGGCTACAGCGCCGCCATTTTCGGGCGTCGATCTCGAAACCAGTTTCCGCGTTGTCGGCCGGCAGCGCGATCCCAGACACCCGTTTGAGGCCAAGCTGACCGCCTTGAGCGGCGGGTATGAGCGGGCGTTGGGAACTCCCATCCTCCAAGGCCGGGCCATCGGCGACCAGGACGACGCCGGATCTCCTTTTGTAGCCACCGTAAACGAGACATTCTCGCGAATGTATTTCCCCGGCGGCGATGCGTTGGGCCAACGGCTCGATCTCGGAGGCCGGGCCACCGGAATGTTGCGGCCTTATACCGTCGTCGGAATTATCGCCGACCAGGTGGATTCTTCCACCGCACAACCAGTCAAGCCAACCCTGACGCTGGCATATCGGCAAATTCCGGCGGCGTCCGTTTTCTATCCGGCTCTCCTCGAAACGGCCGTTCATTTTGTGGTGAGGGGACAGGCCGGCGTTACGATCGCGTCCGCGGTCCGCGGAGTATTTCACCAGACCGCGGCGGACATGGCGCTGGAAGACTTTCAAACCATGCAGGAGGCGGTGGACCGCTCGAACTTCGGAGCACGCCTGGGCTTTCTGCTGATCGGGGCGTTCGCCGGTCTTGCGGTCCTGATGGTAATCGCGGGTCTTTACAGCGTCTTGGGACAAGTTGTCGGCTACCGGCGCAAAGAGTTCGGGCTTCGCCTCGCCTTGGGGGCGACCCGGCAGAGCATCCTGATCCGCGTTCTGCTTCTCGGATCCGCAAAACTCGTCCCAGGGCTCGCCGCGGGCATCGTCGTCGCCCTGGCAGGCGGACATCTCATCGAAAGCTTCCTGTACGGTGTTCACGCTTTGGATGGAATCACGTATCTGTTGGTGGCGATAGCCGTTTTGCTGGTGGGCGCGATCGGCGGTCTGGCGCCCTCGTGGCGCGCGGCATCGGTCGACCCGATGAAAGCCTTACGCGAGGAATAGCCTAGCCGGCGGCGGAAGCCGCCAGGCGCAAATCAACCACCATCCGGCGTTCCAAGGTTCGCCTCGTGCGGAATTCGTGCTTCACAATCTGAAGTCTCGTGATCGTCGGCCCGGGCTCGATGGGACGCGCCCGGAGCACCAGTTGAAGACGTGTGCCATCCTCGAGTGTGGCGGGCCAATCGAGCGCCATCACAAAATCGGCCGCGCCCCAGGTAGAAAGTGTGATCGGACGGACTCGTATCTGACGGCTGCTGATCTCGACGGTTTCGCCCGTCCCGTTTTGAATGACCTGATCGTACATCTCGGCGGTGTACGAGAACCGGAGCTGGATCGGAAAGCTCGGGCGGGTGTATTGCAGCGGCTCGTGTTGTATGGGGGTTGCCATGCGTAATGGTTGCCGGAGCGCGCGCAGCGTTACACCGTGACGCCAAAATATGGTTCTATGCCTGAAACGGAGGCAAAGCGTCGATCACTATCTGGTAAGTGATCACGGCGGTTGTCGAATGGAAGCGGCCAGGCCGCCCGGGCGGGCGGGCGCAACCTCTATATAATAAGAGGGATGAGGGTGGCCGAATATTGGAATTCCATACCTTCGACGCTTCCTACGTCAAGCTTCTGACGGAGGGCGACCCCACAACCGAGTCTCATTTCAGCGCCTACTTCCGGACTTTCATTTCACTGAAACTGGGAGCGCGCCGCATCGCGCCGCCGCTGGCCGAGGACATTCTGCAGGAAACCATGCTGCGGGTATTGAAGGCTCTGCGCCAGGGCTCGGGAGTGTCGCAGCCGGAACGATTCGGGGCTTTCGTCAATGCGGTCTGCAATAACGTGTTCCTGGAATTGATCCACAAGGGAGCTCACCGTTTTTCCGACTTGGAAAATGCGCCTGAGCCCGTGGACGAGAGAGTCGATCTGAACGCCTCTCTGGTAACCGAGGAGCGCAAAAAGGCGGTGGCCGAGATTCTCGACCGCTTAGGAACTAAGGATCGCGAGATCTTGCGCCTGGTCTTCTTCGAGGAGGCCGGGAGGCAGGAGATTTGTGAAAAGCTCGGGGTGCACGGCGATTACCTCCGGGTTCTGCTGCATCGCGCCAAGGAAAAGTTCGCCCGGGCGTACCTGGAAAAGCGCCGCCAGTCCCGGCAGGCGGGCGCGTAACTTGTAACGAAAATGTACTGATCTTCACTATCGATTAGAGGAATCGCCATCATGGACCATCAGCAAGCTATCGAGCTTCACGCTTCCATGCGATACGCTCTGGGCGAATTGACTGCCGGCGAACGGGATTCGTTTGAAGAGCATTTCGCGGACTGCTCCTTCTGTATGAAGGACGTGGAAACATCGATGGCGCTGGCCGCGAATGCACGCGCCGTGTTTCGCGAAAGGCCCGCGGCAGCCCAGGTCCCCCGCCGGTCTTTCTGGTTTCCATGGCGCCTGTCGCCCGCGTTCGCGTTCTCGGCCGCGCTCAATCTGGCGCTGGTAGCGGGACTGGGGTACCAGATGCGGCATGTTCAGCCCGCGGCAGTCGCCGTCGCAAATTCTGCTGCGCCGCAGAGCGTTGCCGTAATCGCGGTCCACGGAGCCACTCGCGGCGAGGGTTCCGGACTGGTGTACCAAACGCCCCGGCGTCCGGTGGTCCTGACATTCGATCTTCCGCAGAGCTACCAGCACTATCTGTATACGATCGCGCGAGGCGATCGCCCGGTGATGTCGGGCGAGGTGAAGCCGGCGGGCCAGCCTGACTCGCTGGGCCTTCAGATACCGGCGGATCGACTGGCGGCCGGTGAATACCGGGTGACTCTCACCGGAAGCAGCGCATCCGGCAGTGAAATCCTGGGCACTTGCCGGTTGCGCGTGGAACCGAATTAGCGCCGGATTTTTCTTTTGCCTTGTCAAACGGCGGATGGCTATCAATAATTAGAGAAATGGCGACACCCACAAGAATGCAAAAGTACCTGTACAAGGCCAATGCTATTGCGCTGCGCGGACGCATTCACAAACCTTACTTTCAGGATTTGGGAGAGCATCTGCCGGCCATGACTTACGCCGGATCCAGTTGCCGCCTCGAGTTCCGCTCCGAAGGGTTCAAGATCGGCCAGGAGTTGCAGTATGACGCCGCCCGCACCGAAATAGTTGCCGGCGAGCAAGACGGTACCTACACCACCATGGTTACCTCGCAGGTGTTTGGGTTGCAGGTTGGGACGCGGCTTACGGTGGAAGAGGTGACTTGCCGTTTGCAATCGGTCTACGACAGCCGCGACTATCCGGAAAGGTGCTATCCGCGAATTTCACCGGCCGGGAGCATCATCAGGAATCTCAGAATCGATGGGCAGGAGCACCCTCTCGCTTTTCCCAGGGCGTTCGGCGCCGGCCAATCGGTGTATGACCGCGCGGCCGGGGACGCCGGCGGGATAGAGGGCCCTGGTTTTTATCCCGATCCGATCTATGTGCCCGATTTCGGAACCATCTATTATGCCGAGTGGAGCTGGGTTCATCCCGGGGAACACCATCAACAACAACTCACGATGCTGCGCCTGGCTCTCGGCAGCGGTTTGGGCGCCGGCGTGTGTGCCGGCATTGGCGGGAGCGATGGCGCGGGATGGCCCCCTGGCAACTAATTATTGTCTTAGCCTGCTGCTTGTGCAGCATCGGCGATGGAGCCACCCTCCACTGGGAAAGGACTTACCTCAGGTCTGTCCGCAGGCTCAATCATGGTGCGTTTGAAGAAGCACGAGCGGAGGCGGAAACTGGATATCGGGCAACTCAGGCACATCCTCAGTCGCGAGAGTTTTGGATGTGCCGCCTGGCATTGGCGGAGTCCCTGATCGAACTTGATCATACCGGGAGTGCTCTCCCGCTGCTGGAAGCGAGCGCCCCTTGGCAAGGTCTGGAGGCGCGCCGCCTGTCAGATCTGGCGATGATTCAGTATCGTCGCGGTCAGTACGAGTTAGCCAGGCAATCTACCGGCGCCGCCGCGCGCCTCGGCCCGGCTGCTTCCCCCGAGACGCTCGCCAAAATCAACATACTGGAAGGCATGTTACAGACGAAAGCTGGCCAAATGCAGAGCGCCGAGACTAGCTTTCGCGATGCGCTCACGACCGTCGAAGGCTCCGATTCGTTAATGGAAGCGTATGCCTTAAGTGACTTGGGGTTCTTAAAACTGCAACGCTTCCAATATGATGAAGCCCTCTACTGGCTCGCTCGGGCGAAAGATCTGGCGGCGCGCAACGGTTTACGGCGCGCGGAGGAACTGGCGACAGGAAACATCGGCGCCGCATACAGTAGTTTGGGTGATTTCGAACGCGCGGCCGGGAGCCTGACCAGTGCGGCGCACCTGGCCGATATCCTCCGCGATCATTATTATCAGATCCTATGGCTCACCGTCCTCGGCGAGACGTGGGAAGAATCGGGCGATGTGGTGAAAGCGGAGGCCTCATACCGGAATGCGCAAGCGCTCGCCGATCCGGAACGCGACAAAGAGTGGCTATCCAATGTCTTTCATGACCTTGCCGGGCTTGCCCTCCGGAGAGGCGATCTGACATCTGCCGGCCAAATGAATGCACAAAGCGCCGCGATGGCGCGTCAGTCGCAGAGCTCACCGGCGTTGCTTTCGGCCCAGGTGCAGTCAGCCGCCATCGCGGTCGCGCGACACGATTACACCAAAGCTGAGACCGTGTACGGCCAGGCCCTCTCGTCCAGTCTGCGCGCGCACGACCCGGAGAATGCTTTCGAGAGCCATGCCGGTCTCTCCGCGCTCTACCGCCAGACGGGCGCGACGGCCAAGGCGGGTTACGAATTCCACGCCGCCCTCGCTGCCAGTGACGAACTCGACTCTACCCTTCAGGACGAATCGAAATTCTCGTTCCTCAGCGGGCTCGTTCAGTTTTACCGGGACTACGTCGACTTCCTGATCGATCGAGGCGATGGAGACGGCGCGTTTCGCATTGCCGAGTCAAGCCGTGCCCGGGTCCTGCAGGAGAAACTGCACGGCGCCGGCCGGATGCGATCCGCGGAATCGCAGGTTCTGGAGCGGGAGGCGCGAGATTCCGGCGCCATTCTGCTGTCCTACTGGCTGGCTCCGCGCAGGTCTACGCTTTGGGTCATCGACGGCACGGGCCTGCACACATTTCCACTTCCGCCGGAATCGGAAATTGCCGCCCAGGTCGATTCGTACAATAGCGCCATCCAGCGCGGCGACGATCCGGCGCACACGGGCAATGAAGCCGGCCGCTGGCTGTTCGCCAACCTCCTGGGAGCCCATTACCACCTGCCTGAAAACAGTTACGTGGTCATCGAAGCCGATGGCGCGCTGCATCGCCTCAACTTCGAAACCCTGCCGGCAGGAGATGACGGCCATTATTGGATCCACGATGCCACAATCTCCGTGGCCCCTTCGTTAGCGTTGCTGGAACGCTCGCGGTATACACCCGGAGGGCGGCTGCTGGCGTTTGGAGATCCCGGATATGACGGCACGGAATTCCAGCACCTCACCAATTTGCAGGCCGAATTGCAGGCCGTGGAAAATCATTTTCCCGACCGGCAGGTTTATGTATCGTCCCAGGCTACTCCCGCTGCCTATCGCACCTCTCACCCGGAAGCCTTTTCCACTTTGCATTTTGCGGCGCATGCGGTGGCGAATCGCGAGTCACCACTCGACTCCGCGATCGTGCTGGCCGGGACCCCCGACCGGCGCAAACTTTACGCCCGCGAGATTCTCGGACATCCCCTTACAGCGGAACTCGTGACCCTTTCCGCGTGCCAGACGGCCGGCAGCCGGACTTACTATGGTGAAGGATTGACCGGGTTCTCGTGGGCATTCTTGAGCGCCGGAGCGCGTAACGTGGTAGCCGGACTGTGGGACGTGGACGACCGTGCCACCACGGCGCTCATGAAGGGCTTCTACGATGAACTGTCATCGGGACCGTCGCCGGTGAGCGCGCTGCGTAGCGCCAAACTGCGCCTGATCGCCGCCGGAGGTGTCTATCGCAAGCCCCGTTACTGGGCCGCCTTCGAATGCTTTACCCGGGCGCTCTATTAAGATGGTCCCAACCGGGCGCCGCGGCTCCCGCCCTCATCCAGAGCGCCTTCGGGCTGGCACCATGGGCTCGGCAAATCGCGAACTGCCCGGGTAATGACGGCGGCGATGGGAAGCGAGCGCCGCGAACCAGTGCCGCGCTTCCATAACACCATTACGAAAAGTTTTACCCGGTCAGTCACCCCGAGAGTGTAAACTTCCGCGTCGAAGCGCGGATACTCGAGAAACATCTGAAACGCTTCGCGTGTTCCGAATCACCATCAGGATATATGCGCCCCTTGTGCGGCGCCCAAGCCGATTAACCTGCTAACTGCCATCTAAGGAGGAATCATGGCCGACAAGAAGAAACATCAAAACACCCACATCCCCGACGATTACATTGCTCTGGAAGGCAGTGATCGTGCGCCAGCCAAGGGAGCCGCCCGGGTGGCTCCCGCGGATCCGAATGAGAAAGTCACTGTTCGGATTTACGTCCGCCGCCGCCCCGATGGGCCGCCCTTACCCGATCACGCCTATTGGGCGAAGACTCCTCCGGGCCAGCGAACCTATGTGCCAAAGGATCAGTTCGCGCAACTCTACGGAGCCTCACCCGAGGATTTGAATAAGGTCCACACGTTCGCCGCATCGCATGGCTTGACCGTGGTCGAGACCAACGCCGAGAGCCGCCACGTCCTTCTTTCCGGAACCGTGGCCCAGATGAATGAAGCCTTCAAGGTGGACCTCGGCCGGTACGAGTCGCCCAACCAGAAATATCGCGGCAGGGAGGGACAAATTCATATTCCCCGCGCGCTCCAGCCCATCGTGCAAAGCGTTCTGGGGCTCGACAATCGTAGGGTTGCCAGGCATCATGGCGTTGGCGGTCCTCCCGGAGCCGTGGCTCTGACCCCATTGCAGGTAGCTACTGCCTATAACTTCCCGGCTTCGCTGGATGCCACGGGCCAGACCGTCGGAATCATCGAGTTGGACGGCGGGTACGGATCGGGCGACATCAAGGCCTTTCTGAGTACACTGGGCCTGCCTCTGCCGACCATTACCCCCGTTCCGGTTACTCAAAACAACACGCCCCTTGGAAGCCTTACTAATCCCCTCACTGCCGATTTGGAAGTGACTCTCGACATCGACGTTGTCGCCGCAATTGCGCAGAACGCCGACATCCTGGTTTACTTCGGCGATCCCAGCGATGCCGGTTTCAATGCCGCCATGAGCGCGGCCATCAACCCCGGCGCGGGGGATCCGCCCTCGCCGAGTGTCATCAGTTGCAGTTGGGGCGGTGCTGAAGTCGGCTGGACGGGCATGGCTGCAACCACCATGAACCAGACGATTGCCGACGCCGCCGCCAAGGGCATCACGGTCTTCGTCGCCAGCGGCGACGAAGGATCCGATTGCGAAGTGTTTGACGGTTCGGCCCACGTGATTTACCCGGCCAGCGATCCAGGCGTCACCGGATGCGGCGGCACCTTCACGGTTCTCAGTCCGTTCTCGCAAGGAACCTGGAACGACGGCGGCCCTCAGCCGCCAAACGACCAGCCCGCGGGCGCCACCGGCGGAGGCGTCAGCACCCTGGTTTTCCCGCCGCAGCCCGCGCTTCCTCTCTGGCAGCAGAACGCCAACGTTCCCAAATCCGTCAACGACGGCAGCGTTGGACGGGGCGTTCCTGACGTCTCCGGCCAGGCCAGCGGCTACAGCGGCTATGTGCTCACTATGTATGGCAAGCTGACTACGGCCATCACCAATCCGGATACCGGTATGCCCATCGGACCCATCGGCGGCACCAGCGAGGTCGCGCCGTTGTACGCCGGATTGACCGCCGTCATTAATGCCAATCTGAATCAGCAGGTCGGCTTCCTCAATCCGTCGCTCTACGCCTTCGCCGAGCAACCTGGTTTTACCCCAGTCTTCACCGACATCAACGACGGCGTGAGCAATCAATGGTCCCCGGGAGCCGCCGACGCTGCGCACAGCTACAAATCCGGTCCGGGCTGGGATGCCTGCACCGGACTCGGCGTCATCGACGGAAGCGCGTTGCTCTCCAACCTGCAGACGCTCTTCCAGAAATCCATGACATTCATCATGCAGCGCGACACCTTCGGCAAGGACGAAGTCACCTCGAATGGCGTCTTCCTGCAGGCGTTCTTCGTCACCGTGGCCGGCCTCCGGCCCAGCGATTTCCCCGGCGGCGGCATCACCACGCTTTCGGCCACCCAGGCACAGTTGAACGCGTGGGCGCCCAGCATTCCGGACCCCACCGGACCCGCCGGCCCCACCAACATCACCATCACGCCTTCAGCCGTGTCGTCCGATGACCCGTCCCTATCCGACGAAGTCCAGCTCTTCACCTTCACCTACACGGTCACGTTCCCCGATCTGACCGCCTTCACCGTCCCTCCTGCCGCCGATTTCCCCGAAACCCTGATCCTGACGGCAAGCCTCCCGGCCAGCACCGGAGTGCCGCCCGCCTCTCAACCGATCGAGCTCATCCTCGCCGCCGATCCCTACTTCTCCAGCGAGTCCAATGGCGGCCTCTACTGGCTGAGCGAGGACATCCGCGTCTTCTACGCCGAGCAGGGCTCGACCCTCTTTGGCGCGCCGGCCCTCGGCAGCACGCCGGCGGATGCCATCAGCTTTATCCAGTGGATCATCAATAATATCTCCGGACCCGCGGGCACCGGCCCCAACGGCGATACCTTCGAGGACCTGCCGACCGCGGAGGGATCGGCCCTGCTCAGCCTGCTGCCAACCGCCACGAACCCGCCCCACAAGGCGATTTTCAACTTCGCTCTCGCCCGTGTCCGCCTCACGGGTGAATCGGAGAAAGCGAAAGTGGTGCGCGCCTTCTTCCGCCTCTTTCAGAGCCAGTCCGTCGCCGTTCCTTATCAGTCGCCGGTGAACAACACCGGAGTTTCCGCACCTACCGGAGCGTACCGCCAGTTTTCCGACGGCACCACCGACGGTTTTAAAACGCCCCTCCTCGGCATCAGCGCCGATGGTTCGGAATACACCACCGTCCCTTGCTTCGCAACGGCGCGCCAGCCCAACACCACCGCGGCGAACAACATGACCACGCAGCCAGACCCGCCAAACGTCCAGCCCATGACCCCCATCCCCGGCCAAACCGTCTATGCTTACTTCGGCTGCTGGCTCGACAATAATCAAAACGCGCAGATCTTTCCCTTCGCGCCCGGCGCGAATCCCGACGGCCCCTTCTCGGGATCCCTCAACACCTTGAGCCAGGTTCTCGACCGGGGCGGGCACCAGTGCATCATCGTCGAGATCGTCGACGACGACGCGCCCATCCTCAACAACACCACGCCCGGCGCCGATAAAATCGCCCAGCGCAACCTGGCCTTTACCACCGTCGCCAACCCCGGCCTCACGGACTCGCGCCTCGCGACGCACACCTTTGAGATCAGACCTTCGCCGTTTACCCTCAACTCCGACGAGCGTCCCGACGAGCTCATGATCGATTGGGGCAACGTTCCCGCCGGCAGTGTCGCTTCCATCTATCTCCCCGCGGTCGATGCGGCCGGCGTGCTCTCGCTCGCCGACCGCATGTACACCGTCCACAACCTTACGGCGGCCGACGCGCATACCCTCCAGTGCAACACCGGCGGCACGACCTACATTCCCATCCCGCAAGGCTCCGGCCCCAACTACGCCGGCCTCTTCTCCGTCCAACTCCCGCTCGGCATACGCCATGGCCAGGAGTTCCGGATTGTAGTCCGCCAGATCACCAGCTCCTTTGAAAACCAGAAAGGCGCGGGCGCCAATCCCGCTCCCGTCCCCAACGCCGTCTCCACCAGGGCCGAATTGCGAGTGCGGGAGCGCTTCGTGTACGGCTCGTTCCAGATCAACATTCCCGTCAGCGTCAAGTCCGATATGCTCATTCCTGAAGAACGCAACCTTTCCTTTTTCCGCTGGATTCAGGAAACGATCCCCGCGACCAGCCGCTGGTATCCCGTCTTTCAGCGCTATATTGCCCAACTGGTAGGCAAGGTCACCGCGCTTGGCGGCGATGGCCCGTCCGTTCCGCCCTCGCAGACCGGCAGTTGGCCCGGACTCCCTGGATTCGGAACGGGAAGCGGCACTGGCAAAGGTCCCGGACATGGGCACGAACCATGCCCGGGCCATGGCCGGCACGAGTGCCACTCCTACACCGGCAAGATCGACGGCATCATTTACGACCATTTCGGCGACTTCGAAGCCTTCATCCTGGAAACCTTTGAAGGCGAGCGCCGGCGCTTCGTGAGCCACGAAGTGCCCCTCCTCAAAATCGTAAACCGCGCCTGGACCGGCCGCATCCTCACAACCGTACTCGTCCATCGCGACCGCCCCGAGCGTCCGCTCGAAATCATCCTGAAAGGTGCTCCGCTGTTGCTGGAAGAGTGAGATAGCCCTAAGGGCGCCGGGCGTCAGCCGTCGGTCAGTTTCGCCGGCTGACGCTCGTTCTCTGAGTTTAAAGTGAACGGTCTGTCCGAACCAACCGCGGCGGTCACAATGTGCTGATGATCGGCCCTCGCTCAGCCACCGGTGCTCGGCGGAAACCCCTTTCGCCGTTCGCCACAGCACAGCTGGGCATCCACAGTCGCGGGCATCCCGCAAGAATTACTCTTCCGGCTATCGCAGTCTGAACCCCGACACCATCGTCGACGGCGGCACTTTCCAAAGCCGAACCTGCTGGAAGCGTGTGGTCGTCAACGGCCGGCGCGGGCGCCCGCTAAATACCCTCAAACGGGGCCACCCTGGCCCGCATGTTCTCCCTTGAAGGAATGTGCCAGCCGTTCCACAATCGTGTCGTGATGGCTCTCTACAAGGCAAGAATCGCTTGGTCGCACTCTGCCCTCTCAGCTTGGAAATGGTTCGTTAAGCAGATTGTCCAGGAGGTGCCCGAAGACATTTCGGTGTGCGAATTCGACTGCCGCATCGCGCACTGCTGTGCCGCGATGGCGGAATGCTGTGACCGGCGCTCGTGCCGGGGAGCCGGGGAATTATCGCCGCGGTCTCGCGCTTCTGTAGCAGCCGGATCGGTGGGCCTTGGGCAAAACCTAGAGACGTCGGGAAGACCCGCCTGGGTCGAGTAACACCGCTTCCGCTGGATAGTCGCTCGCGCGAACGTTCTGATATGATGCATCCGTTAACCGGCCAGAACGGAGGCTTCGTGAAATCCGCCCGCACTCACACGACTCGCCGCGCGATTCTCCAGTCAGCTGTCGCTGTCGCTGCGGCCGCCGCTGCCACTCCTCATTGGAAGCCTAAACTCGGCCTCTTCTGCCGTTACTCGCCTGCCAATATCGACTTCGCGGCGCGCGAGGGTTTCACCTGCGTGCAACTTGCCACCGGCGGTCCGATCTCACCGGACTCCACCGACCAGCAGATCGCCGAAGTGAAACGTTCCCTGGCGGCTGGCGGAATTACTCTGGTCGCGCTGAATGGGGGCGGGAACCATCTTGAGCCCGCGGCCCAGCAGCGGTTCGTGAAAATGATCGAGCTTGCCGGCCGCCTGGGTGTCTCGTTCATTGGCGGGTCATCTGGCGCGATCGCCGGCAGGCCGCTCGCGGAACAGGTGCAGGCCATCGTCAAGGCTTACGAAACGCAATACTTCCCCGCCTGCGAAAAGTATAAGGTCAGAATCCTTTGGGAGCCTTACGTCAATCCCGCCAATATCGCCACTAGCCCGGTGGCCTTCTCTGCGCTGCTCCGTGCGTTCAATGACTCGCCGTATGTAGGTATCCAGATGGACCCGTCGCATCTCGCCTGGCAGATGATCGACCCTGTCGAAGCCACACGCGAATTCGCTCCATACATTTTTAACGTCCATCTCAAGGACACCGAAATCCTCTGGCCTCTCGTGCGCCGCGGTGGTATACAGCCCGTCGACAATGCCAAGTGGTGGCGCTTCCGGCTACCGGGCTCCGGGCTGATCGATTGGAAGGGATTTTTCACCGCCTTGGCCGACGCCGGATACACCGGTGGCATGAACATTGAAAATGAGGACGAGTTTTACTACCCCAGCTACAGCGGCACCGATTTCACCGAGGCCTTCAAAGAAGGCTTCCGCGTGGCGCACGCCTATGTGCGCCAGTTTGTGCCGCCGGGCACCCAGAGGTGAAGTGGCCGATCACGGCCACAAAATGTTCGCCGGCGATAGGCGCACTGCAGCAACCTGCCCTGGAGGCAGAATTCCCCGCCCGAGCCGCCGAATGGCGTCGCGCCGGTATATGCGTGCGGTCGCCTTCCGGCGCAGCCGAATCGGACTCGCACGGAATCAACCTGCCATCCGCGGAACAGCGTCATCTGGCCTGACGCCGTCGGGCGTTGAGGGCCTTCCACGATCGTGGAGTATTCCTCCGCGCTCGCCCGGCGCAGTTTCGCCGTCCCGTCAAGGCATACGGCGGAGCGCAGCGACACGGGGTTCAGCGAGAAGTCGTGGGAGACCGAATTTGGCGCCCAGCGTTGTAGGCATCGGCGGATTGCTTCGAGCAGCTGGGCGAGATCGTGCGCGGCCTCGGCGATTCATCGCGTATCTCGCGCACGGACGGCCGGAATTCGCGGCGGCATCGTGGGGCGCGCTGATGGCAGACACGATCTTGGCGTTGCTCGCCGGCGCCGAGACTCGATTTCCAGGGCTTCGCCGGCCGGGCGAACTTCCAGCGTAAGCGGTGAATATTGTGAGAAGGGTGGGCGGCGCGGGAGAATATCGCCTCTAAAGCTTCGGATCGGCCGAACCTCAGCTCCAGTAGTTCCGGTCCAGACTGCGATACTGCACCGCCTCGGCAATGTGCTTCGCCGCGATGTTTTCGGCGCTGGCCATATCCGCGATGGTCCGGGCCACCTTGAGGATGCGGTCGTGCGCACGCGCGGAAAGCCCCAGCCGGCGCATCGCCATTTCCAGCGTACGCTCGCCGGCATCGTCTAATTCGCACAACTGCCTCAACAGGCGCGACGGCATATGGGCATTGTAGAACCCACGCCGCTGCTGAATGCTGCGAGCGTTCTCTACCCGCTGCCGCATCTCGGCCGACGACATGCCGTCGCTCTTTTCGCGCAATTCGCGATAAGGCACGGCGGGCACTTCGATATGCAGGTCGATCCGGTCGAGCAGCGGTCCGCTGAGCTTGCCGAGATAGCGTTGGACGATGGCCGGCGTGCAGCGGCATTCCCTGGAAGCGTCGCCCAGAAAGCCGCACGGGCACGGATTAAGAGCGGCCAAAAGGATAAAGCTGGCCGGGAACGATAACGTCATAGTGCTTCGTGCCAGGGTGACCGATCGATCTTCCAGTGGTTGCCTGAGCATCTCCAGGACATTGCGGGCAAATTCCGGGAGTTCGTCTAGGAACAGCACTCCATTGTGCGCCAGGCTCACCTCGCCAGGTCGGGGCATCCCCGCCCCGCCGCCGATGAGTCCTGCATCGGATACCGTATGGTGGGGAGCCCGAAAAGGGCGCTGTGACAGTAGCCCTGCTCCTCTCGGTAGGGAGCCTGCCACGCTATGGATCTGTGTGGTCTCCAACGCTTCCGGAAACGTGAGAGGTGGCAGGATACCCGCGAACCTCTTGGCCAACATCGACTTGCCGGAGCCCGGAGGGCCGATCATCAGCACGTTGTGACCACCGGCGGCAGCTACTTCGAGAGCCCGCTTCGCGGTTGCCTGGCCGCGAACCTCGCGAAAATCGGGGACCGTGGTGTCCGCCGGCTGACCTGGCGGCACTGCCGGAACAAATGCCTGGAATTGCTCCGGCGCGCGCAAAAAAGCCACCACCTCGGCAAGATGCCGCATTCCGAATACCTGGATACCCTCGGTAACGCCCGCCTCGGCCGCATTATCCACCGGCACGATCACATTCGCGATGCCGCGCTGTCTGGCGCAGGCTGCTATGGAGAGGACCCCGCGAACCGGCCGCAGCGTCCCGTCGAGCGACAACTCTCCCACGAAGAGGTGTTGGTCAGCCGGTTTGGTCATCCCCATCGCGCCCAGTATTCCGATCGCCATCGGCAGATCGAATCCCACACCCTCCTTGCGCACATTCGCCGGCGCCAGGTTGATGGTCACCGCCTTATTGGGATAGCCAAACCCGGAATTGAGGAGCGCCGATTTGATGCGCTCGCGGCTCTCGCGCACGGCTGTGTCCGGCATGCCGACTGTCACGAAATCGCGCGCCGAGCCGTTGTACATGTCGACTTCCACGTCGATCACGTGCGCTTCGATGCCGTAGACGGCGGCGGAGCGAGTTCGAAAAAGTGCCACGGACTAACAGGGTGTTGTAGGGCGCGCATTCGTCTCAAAAACCTCCCTAACCGAGTGGTAGACCACGTCCCTCATCTTGCGATCTTCTCAAACCGTCTGAGCAAGCCGGCGACTCCTATCTCTCTTAGGGTCAATTCCCTAAAGGCACTTCCCTGATCGTATGTTTCCGGGGCTCCTAATAAGTAGCTGGCTGATGCGACAGCGAAAAATTTAGATCGGACAATCGGAGTTGGTGTAATCTAGGAGGCACTCACGAATTCAGAGAGCATCGCGGAACCGAGCCGAAATCCTGGCTCGAAGCATTTGCCTAAATGTTTGATTTGGCAAGCGACCGGAAGAGGAGCGGACTCGCGCATCCATGACGATGGTATGGAAAAGTCTTTTCTTACTACTCGTTGCAATACTGATAGTACCTTGCCGCGGCCAGACGACATTCACTCCTTGCGACGTCAATCACTTCGGCAGCACGACCGTCGCCGACGTTCAAACGGTCGTCAACCAAGCCCTGGGAATTGCCAGCGCGGTCAACGATCTGAACGGGGACGGCATTGTAAACGCCCAGGACATCCAGATAGATATCGACGCGGCACTAAACCTGGGCTGTCCCGAACCGCCCACGATTACCGGCTTTAGTCCGGCCTCAGGGCCGATCGGAGCTTTGGTAACCGTCACCGGCGCCAATTTCGGGTCTGCACCTAAGATTTCCATGCCGAAGCTTGGGGGCGGAATCATTGCCCAGCCGCTTTCCGGTCTGTCCGCCGGCTCGCTGACATTTGCGGTTGTGGCCGGCACTGCTTCGGGTCCCATAACGCTGATCAATAGCTTAGCCGCGGTCAGCACGAATTCCTCGTTCACGGTGACTCCCGCGAACACGTTCAGCCTTGTGGCATCACCATCCTCGGCGAACCTGATTCAGGGTCAGAGCGTAGCTTATTCCGTTCAATTGAACAGCACGGACGGGTTTAATCAGCCTGCCGCCCTCAGTGTTACCGGACTCCCGACCGGCGTCACGGCCAGTTTCGCTCCGCCGTCGGTTGCGGCCGGCCAGGCCTCAGTTCTGACTCTGACGGCCCCCGTCAACCAGCCGGTCGCCCCAGCGAGCCTCTCGATCACAGCATCTGCCACGGTCGAAGGTATTCCGATGTCGGAATCCGCGCCGGTGTCGCTGGCCATCGTTACCCCAACGACATCCTTCATCGGGCGCACAGTGGTTGCGAACGCGCAGGAAACCCCGTTGGCCGGCGTGACAGTGAGCATGCTCGGCAGAGACGGAAACGGCAATACGACCGGATGTTCCGGCAGCGCGGTTTCCGATGCAGCCGGCAACTTCGCCTTGATGAATCTGCCCCCGGCTTGTGTCGGACCGCAGTTGGTGGGATTCAACGGCGTGACTGCCACATCGCCTCCTGGCACTTATGCGGGCGTCAATATCATGTACACACTGGTATCCGCCCAGGTGACTGCGTCTCCGGTGCTGGTGCATCTGCCGCGCATCGACAACGTGGAGACGTTCGATGTGACGCAAAACGCCGCGGCTAATCAGAGTTATTCCTTCACCTCGATTCCGGGGCTATCCGTGACGGTGTACGCAGGCACGATCTTTACTGCGCCGGACGGCACCCAGCCGAACCCGTTTCCTCTCGCGGCCGTGCAGGTGCCGGTGGACCGGTTGCCGGATCTGAAGCCAAATGTCCCTACCATGATCCGGGCCTTCATCGTAGCTTTTCAGCCGGCCAACGCCACCACAAATCAGCCAGTGGCAGTTTATTTTCCCAACACGCTGAACACCCCGCCGGGAACGGACATGGTGCTGATGACGCTCGACCCCACGCATGGGCAGATGGTGCCCTACGGTACGGGCGCGGTCTCGTCGAACGCCACACAGATCGCGCCGGACGCCGACCCAGCGCATCCGGGACACCTGTACGGGCTGATGCACTTCGATTGGCACGGTCCGATGCCGCCTCCCCCGCCAGTCACGAACCCGGGGCCTCCGGGTAACGGGCCGGGTCCGTGTGGTGCTGGCGGTGCTCCGGGAGGAGGTGACGGAGCCGGCGGTTGCGGCACACCGCTCCCCCCAGCACCACCGCCCGGTCCATTCTGTCCCCTCCGGGGGAGCACCGCCACAATTCCAGGATCGACGTTTGACGTCCCGAAGCTTCTGGCGGGGGCGCGTGACGGAACGTCCGGGCAGGAAACCGCCCAGGCTGGCGACCCCGTCGATCTATCGTCGGGAATCCAGGTCATCACCAATACGGACATCGCTTTTGCCGGTTCGCGCGGCTCCATTGCGCTGGTGCGAACCTATCGGAGCCTTACGAGCAATCCGGGGCCGTTCGGTATTGGAACAGGCCACAACTATAGTCTTCAGTTGAACGTCACCGATTATGTTCGCAATGGCAGCGGCATCATTTACATGGTCTGGCCGGACGGCAATCAATTCCCGTTCTCTCTGACCGGGCCCGGCACCTTCGTAAATTCCTCGGTTCCCGCCTTCGCCGGAGCGGTTTTCAGCAATCCGTCCACAGGAGTCTATAGCCTTCGATATAGGAACGGCCTAATATATGGCTTTCGGACCTCATCCCTGGGCGGGCTGGAGGCGTATCTCACCAGCATTACGGATCCCAACGGCAATACCACGACCATCACCCTAAATCCGTCACAACCGCTTCAGATCACGCAGATTACCGACCCGGTGGGCCGCAGCCTGACATTGGCTTATGACAGTTCCAGCCGCATCGTCTCCGTGACCGATCCCATCGGACGGACTGTCCACTACAGCTACAACGCGCAGGGAACTCTGGCCACGTTCACCGACGCGAACGGCGGCATCACTAGGCATGAATACGACGCGAACAATAACCTGATCCGGATCACCGACCCACGGGGCACCGTGCAAATACAAAATACCCTGGACTCCAGCGGTCGCGTCATCCAACAGGTTCGGCCGGACGGTGGAGTCCTCACCTTTGCCTATAGCGTCACTAACCCGCTGGCCGTGGCATCAACCAGCTTTGTGGCGGGCGCCCCGAGCCTCTCGGTCTCTGTGAGCCCTATGATGACCGCGCAAGTGACGGATTCGCTCGGCGTTCAGACCACTTATCGATTCAATATGAATGGCTTCGTCACGGATATCACCAACACACAGGGCCAGACCGAACATTTCATCTTGCAGCCCGGCACGAACTTACGCTTATCCGATACCTTCGGGCAGGCCACAACTTCGTATACTTACGACTCGAACGGAAATGTCCGGACCTGGACCGATGCCACTGGCCTTACGACCAGTTTCACCTACGACGCGGTGTTCAGCCGGATCACATCCAACACCGACCCGTTGGGTAATGTAACGAGCTTTGTCTATGATTCCAAGGGGAACCTGCTGACAGCTACCGACGCGAACGGCAACGTTACTTCGTTTCAATACAACTCGGCGGCTCTGCCCACCAAGCTGATTGACGCCCTCCAGCAGGCCACCAGCATCTCGTATGACGGCCTTGGAAACCCGATCGCGATAACGGACCCCTTGGGTAATATAGCGTCATTTGTGTACGACCAGGTTTCGAGATTGACCCAGACCATCGACCCTCTCGGCCGCCGGACTTCGTACACGTACGACGGCCTCGACCACGTGCTCACCACCACCGATGCCGCTGGAGGCGTGACTAAGTCGGTATACGATCCCAACGGCAATCTCACATCGATCACCGACGCGAATGGCAACACGAATTCGTTTGCGTACGATCCCTTGAACCGCATCCTCAGCCGCACCGATGGCTTGGGCCACGCGGATTCGCGAACATGGGACACGGACGGCAATCTGCGACAGTACATCGATCGGCGGGGCCTGACGAGCAATTACACGTACGACAACCTGAATCGCCTTTCAGTGGAAACATACTCCGATGCCACGGTCGTCCGCGGTTATGACATTTACGGCCATCTCCAGCAGGTGGACGACTCGCAAGGAGGGATGTTCTCCTCCAGCTACGATCTAGCCGGCCGCTTGCTCGGATCGACTACGCCCTATGGAGCAGTGAACTACACGTATGACGGGCGCGGGGCGATGGCTTCACGGCAGGTCGCCGGACAGGCCGCGTTGTCCTATAGCTACGACCCGGCCGGAAATCTAACCTCTGCGTCCATGCCGTTAGCCTCTGCAACGTTTAGCTATACTCCGAGGAATCAGGTCTCCACTGCCCGTCGAGCCAATGGTGTCACCACCACATACAGCTACGATGCGGATGGGAGACCACTGACAATTGTGCACACCAACGGAGCCTTGATTGTGGCGTCAGGCAGCTATGCGTATGATCCGATAGGCAACCGGTTGTCGCAGGCCACCAGCGTCGGACAGTCGCTCATCACGTCCGCGACCACGAATGCGTTTAACGCGGCCAACCAGATGACGAAATCTGGCGCTGCGGCGAACAGCTTCGATCTGAATGGCAATCTTACTCAGCAGGGAAACGCGGCGACGTACACCTGGGACGGGCGAGACCGGCTGAAATCGATTTTGACGTCTGCCGGCCAACTGACGGCATTCGTTTACGACTTCGCGGGGAATCTACTTTCGCAGTCGGACAGCGGCCCCGCCTCAACTCTGACGAGAGCGTTTGTCCTGGACGACCTCACCAATGTCGCGTACGAAACGGCCAGCGACGGCACATTCTACTCGGTGCTGGCCGGCCGCGCGATCGATAGCCATATCTCCATTAGCCAATCGAACGGACAGACCCTGTATAGGTTGGCTGACGGAATCAACAGCACGGTCGCGGCCGTCGATCAAGGCGGGACGGTGCAGGCCCAGTTCTTTTATGAGCCGTTCGGACAAACCACCCCAACCGGGGCTTATCCCTTCCAGTACACGGGCCGCACACAGGTTTCGCCAAGCCTTTTTTATTATCGGGCGAGGTTCTATAACTCGATGACGGGAACATTCCTAAGCGAAGATCCGCTGTCCATCTTAACAGGCGCCAATCGTTACTTGTATACCGGTAATAACCCGATTGGTTTTAATGACCCGTCGGGCCAAGACTCGTGTCTTGAAGATTGTAAAGACAAGTGCGAACTTGCCGGCGAGCTATGCGGAGAAGTCGCCGGACCGGGAGTGAACCTGGCGTGTTTTGAGCTCTGCACGCAACAGTCGGCGTGTAAGGTGGAGCAGTGTAACATCATTGTCGTGGCTAGCGGGCCGGATTACAAGACCTATTGTCAACAATGCCCCGGCCAGGACACCCCCATCTGCGACACGGTCTATTTTGGTAAATGAGCGTTGAGGTAGTGTACCTCCGGCTTTCAGTGACTTTAGTTTGAGGACGGCAGAGTGAGGATAGCGATTCCGCATACAGCGCACTTCGGCACCCTTTTTGTGTGGCTTGCGCTGCTCGCTGTCGCCAATAGGCTCGGTCTGGCCCAAACCACCAACTTCCGGTATATCTACGACGACAAAAACCAACTCATCAAAGTCATCGACTCCACCGGAGTGATGATCCAATACGTGTACGACCCGGTAGGCAACATGCTCAAGATCATCCGCTCGACCGTCACGCCCGGCGCGCTCACCATCTTCAACATCACGCCCATGTCAGCCGCCGCAGGAGGGACGATCACCATCCAGGGACAGGGATTCAGCACCACGCCATCCGCTAATACGGTCACGCTTAATGGTTTTGCTCTCACGGTGCTCACCGCAACCTCAACAAATCTCGTAGTGCAGGTCCCGCCAAATGCCACCGCGGGCCCGATTTTCGTCACGGTAGGCGGCGTGACAGTGACATCGTCTTCGTCAGAGACGATTCTCCCGCTGCCCAACGTCCTCAGCCTGTCTCCCAAAGCCACGCTCGCGGGAACTGCCTTCACACTCACGGTCGCCGGCACGAACCTCACCGGATCGACATTCGCGTTCTCGCCGATGTTGCCTATTACTTCCCAAACGGTTAACTCCGGCGGCACTTCCGCCACGCTTCTGGTTTCGCCGCCCGCATCCGCGCTCGGATATTACACCCTGGTCGCCGCGAACGGGATCGGCCAATCGAGCGCCGTACCCGTATTTGGGTTCCTGGAATCGGCCACGGTATTCAACACGATCAGCATCCCGGGAAGCAACCCGAACGCCGACCCGGACCAAGACGGCCTCACCAATGCGCAGGAGTTGACCGGCGGCACCGATCCTCTCAATCCCGATACCGACGGCGATCATTACCCGGATGGAATCGAGGTGCTTTTCGGCTCCGATCCGCTGAACCCGTTGAGTATCCCTACCATCCCTACTTCCGCGGGCTATTACACAGCGCCACCGTTCTCGCTTGAGAACACGATTTCTCCGGCCGTATTCTCGCCGCAGACTTATCTTGCCGGCGGACTTCGGCTCTCGCTGTTGAACACCATTTCCCCCGCGTCCTTCTCTCCACAAACCTACAAGGTTTCAGGACTCAACTTTTCGATGCTGAATTCGATCTCGCCCGCATCTTTCTCGACGCAGACCTACCAGGCATCGGGACTCAGCTTTTCGATGCTGAATTCAATTTCGCCCGCATCTTTCTCCACGCGAACCTACCAGGCATCGGGACGCGCATTCTCGATGTTAAATGCAATCTCGCCGGCAGCCTTCTCGACGCAGAAATACGAGTCCATCGGGCTTCCGTTTTCCATTCTCAACGGCACGCCCCCTCCCTTGTCCGCCAGCAGGCCAGGTCTATTCCGTTCGGGAGTTGACGCTCCCAGCCTCCGGTGGCTGCTACCCGTGGATGCCGCGTTTATCGCCGCGGCTCTGGCTCGCGGCGCGCAAAGAATCGATGGCAAACCCGTCTGCCAGGACACGGATGGCGACGGGCTCTGCGACGACGATGAGTTAGTCATCGGCACAAATCCCTACATAGCCGATACCGATGGAGATGGATTTCCGGACGGCCTCGAAGTGACGCTCGGCTCGGACCCCCTCAACCCGAAAAGCATTCCCGATACGATCTCACCCGGCTATTTGATCACTCGGCCGGTGAGCCTCCTCAACAGAATGCCCATAGCAACGCTGACCCCGCGCCAGCAAGGAGCCTTGAATGCAAATAACCGATGAATTGAGAAGACTGTCGACGCTCGCTTTACTGGCCTGTTGCCTGACGGCGAGCGCCTACGCGCAATCTTTTCCGAGCGGCTCGACCGGTGCGGACGGCAACCTGAATATCACCGCGCCGGGCGTTACGGTGTTTACTCAAACCCCCGCCGGCGGTGGAACCGTATACAATTTCGGCACCATCAACATTGCCCAGGGTTCCACGCTGAAGCTATCGGGCGCCGTGTTCTCGCAGCCGCTCTACTTTTTGGCGACGGGGGCGGTGACGATCGCGGGAACCCTCGATCTCAGCG
>Ga0335073_10002025_pt1 | contig 27731 bp, 31 predicted proteins | sample Lox_Sample_22_FD_207093 | JGI IMG/M metagenome (GOLD analysis project Ga0335073, IMG submission 207093) | Soil microbial communities from Loxahatchee National Wildlife Refuge, Florida, United States - Lox_Sample_2.2 | ecosystem: Environmental > Terrestrial > Soil > Wetlands | place: USA...
GGCCGGCCCACGACGCCGAGTCCGGATGATCAGTCGCTATCCACACCATGACAGAGCCGTCAGCCTCGGTGACTTTCAGGCCATCCACGCCAAACAGCGCGGAAGCCGTATCCTGAACCATGTTGCCCGCGGGTCGAGCCTCAAATCCCCGAGCCTCCGCCGCTGTGGCCAAAGGCTTCGCGCCAACAGCGTGAAGCCCCTGCTTCGTATCAGTGATCATTGCCGCCTCCAGATGGCCCATTGATGGCCCCTCCGGACGCCGCTGATGCGAGGATGCGGTCACTCGTCGACCGGCGGATGCCGGTGATGAGGTGCCCGCGGTGCGTGCTCAGGCCGGCCGCGACAGCTGCCCGAACGCGCGTATCCCGGTCGCGAGTGACGATGGCCACTCGCTCAGCATCCGTTCCGCCTCCTCTGGAGACAGTCAACTGCATGCCAGGCTGGCCGCGGCGCGGGTGCGCCGTCGGTCTGCGCCTGGCGGACGTGCAGCCGTCACCTCAAGTGACCACTTGATCGGGCACGCGGCGGGCACGCTGCTGCTTACCCTTTGCGCGGACCTTCCGCCTCGCTGGCGAGGCGTGCTCGCCAGTATGTGCGGATACGGCCGAGAAGCGACGGCTGTCAGGGTCAGCCGGTGCTACCGGATAGAGGGGATGTTACGTTTGCCTAGACTTAGGCACGATCGCCTCGGAGGATCTATGCAGCGAGGGCGGGCACTCTTCTGGACGATTACCGGAAGCGTCGCAGCTGTAGTGGCGGCAGTAATAGCATTAATCCTAGTCAACTCTAGCGCGCCGCCAAAGGCAGCTTCTTCGCCCACGCCATCCATTTCGGCCAGTGCAAGCTCCCCAGCTGGTGAGTCTGCCCCAGTGGTGATTCCGAAGACTTCCAGCACGTCCTCGTTCTCATATCTCTCAGATATGGTACCTTCCGGGAATCTCGGCGAGCTGGTGGACCGGGGTCCGGTCAAGATAGACGGATCAGTTTACCCCAAGAGCCTCTTGTTCTATTGTAACGTTGGTGACCCAACTGCTTTTCCTGCATATAAGCTAGAGGATAATGCTCGCCGGTTCCAAGCTACTATTGCACTTGGGGCCAAGTTTCCGCCGCAGTTCGAAGCGGCAGCAATACTAGTTGGCGATGGGCACACTCTCGGGACCTTTGTTGTCAGCGCCCTTAGGCCCAAAACCGTCGATATCGATGTCAATGTAACAGGGATCCATACCCTCCAACTCGAATGCTTCGGCTCGGGTCAATCTTTGTCGGCCGGTTTTGCCATTTCCGTAGCGTGGGGCAACGCACGCGTCGTAGAACGAAATTGACTGAGGAATGGCGGGCCGGAGGCGACCGCCATTCCCGTGGCGGGGAAGGGCGATTCCTACCGTCATCCTCAAGGCATGGTCCCTAATGCGCGGCGCCAGGCTGCGCGGAGCCGACGCCATCGCCAGGTTCCTGGCTTTTATCGTTGATCATCTACGTCCCGGGTGGTACAGAAGCGGGACCACCGGGAACGATCTTGCCGCAGCGAGGCACCAAGAGGCGATGGCCGGGCCGCGGCGTCGGCCAGTTCCTCCGCCACGGTGTATGTCACAAGAGGGCGAACGGCGGCTGCGCGGCCTCCTGCTCGCTGAGCTCGAGCGGAAGCTCCACCCGGCCCATGCCCGCGGCCCGGTAAGCCGCGTAGATCAGTTCGAGTACCGCCCGGCCGTCCGCGCCGCTCTCCTGCGGCATCGCCCCGTCCAGGACGCAGCTGACGAAGTGATCCATCTCCTGCGGAATGCCGGAGTGCCACAGCTCGTCGAAGACGGTGAACGTCCAGCCGCGGGTATCGGGTGCCTTCTCGCCGGCGTATCCATAGCCGACGTCGCTGTAGGTCGACAGGGACGAGCCGCGCATCAGGTCGGCATAGGTGATTCCCCGGCTTCCCGCGATCTCGGCACGGTCCTCCATGCCGCCCGGCTTTGCCCAGCTCGCCTCGACCAGGCCCATCCGGTTGCCGTCGAAGCGGATTGTCACGATCGCGTGGTCCTCCGCCCGCGTCCGCCCGCCGTGCACGAACGTGCCCACCTCCGCTGCCACCGTGCGGGCAGCGGGCTTGCCCAGCACCCACCGCGCGAATTCGATGCCGTGGCAGCCCATGTCCATCAGCACGCCGCCACCGGACTGCTCGGGGTCCCAGAACCAGTCCGAGTGCGGGCCGTAATGCTGCTCGGTCTGCCTGACCAGGTACACCTCCCCGAGCGCGCCCTCGTCGGCGAGTTCCTTCGCGCGGACGTACTTCGGCGCGAAGCAGATCTCCTCCGCGTACATCAGCAGCACTCCGGCGGCGGTGCAGGCGCTGATCATCTCGTCGGCGTCGCGCAGCGTCCGGGCGAGCGGCTTCTCGCAGATGACGTGCTTGCCGGCCTGGGCCGCGGCGACCGCGATGTCGCGGTGCAGCGCGTTCGGCGCCGCGATGCACACCACGTCGACGTCGGGCCGGTCGGCCAGCTCGCGGAAGTCGGTGAGCCAGACCGGAATCCCCCAGCGCCCGGCGAACTCCGCTGCCCTGCCCGCCGACCTCGAGGCCACAGCGCGCACGCTGGCACGGGGCAGCCGCGCGAAAGCCTCCGCATGCGCTCCGGCGATGAAACCGCTGCCCACGATCCCGATACCGACGTGATCCCGCGTCATGCCGCGCCTCCGCAGTCCTGGCACCATCCCGCCGACCGCACCGGACACCCGCGCCCGGCGGGCCGATCTGCCGACCGTACCGGACACCGCGAATCCCCGACAGGCGGCCGAGCCACGCGCACCGGCGCGGACGGGCGGTGACCGGCGCAGGAGCGGCGCACCGCCGGTTCCGGCGGGCTCCGGCGGGCTCGGGTGCGTTCCCGGTGCGACCGGGATGACCTGCGTGGATTAAGCGCGCGGCAGCGTCGGCCCGCGGCCGGTACCGGCTAGGCGAGTCCCTGTCTCATGTCAATGATCCGCCGCTCTCCGGGCTACGCCGATCTGCCGATCGTGGTGCTCAGCGCGAAGGCCATTCCCGGCGAACGTGACAAGGCACTGAGCGTGGGCGCCAACGAGTACCTGCAGAAACCTGTCGTCGACGTGGACCGGTTCCTCAAGATCGCCTGCGACCTGCTGGCCCGGGACCCCAGCGGCGAGAGACGGCAGGCCGAGGCCGGCGAAGGCCTGCCCGATCAGGCCCCGCCTTCGCCGTAGCGCCGACGCTGGCGCGGCCAGAGCCGGCCTCGCCTCGCAGAACGCGCTACCATCGCCACCGTGCCAGATCAGACCCGAAGACCATCGCCCGGCCTTCCGGGCGGCGAGCAAGCGGGGCTGGACACCGGGCACGCGCACTCCGCCCGCGTCTACAACTACTGGCTGGGCGGCAAGGACAACTACGCCGCTGACCGGGAGGCAGCCGAACAGGCGATAGCCGCCAACCCCGGGATCGTCACCGACGTCCGCGCAAACCGGGCGCTCCTGGCCCGGGTGGTGCGCTACCTTGCCGCCGAGTGCGGCATCCGCCAGTTCCTGGACGTCGGCACCGGGCTGCCGACCGTTGACAACACGCACGAAGTGGCGCAGCGGGCAGCACCCGACTGCCGGATCGTGTATGTGGACAACGATCCGGTCGTACTGACCCATGCACGTGCGCTGCTTACCAGCCGACCGGAGGGCAGAACCGCTTATATCGAGGCCGATCTGCGCGACACCTCCACGATCCTCGCGGCTGCCGCCGAGACCCTCGACTTCGGGCAGCCGGTCGCGCTCATGCTGTTGATCATCTTGCATTTGATCCCCGACGCCGACGACCCCTACGGCATCGTGGCCACGTTGATGCGGGCCATGCCGGGCGGCAGCTACCTGGTGCTGGCCCACCCGGCCAGCGACATCCGCGCGGCAAGCATGGCGGAGATGACCAGGCGAGTAAATGAGCGCATGCGCGGCCCGCAGGCCACCATGCGCGACCGCGCCGCGATCACCCGCTTCTTCGACGGCCTGGACCTGCTCGAACCGGGTGTGGTTCAGCCGCAGCAGTGGCGGCCGGAGACTGGCACGCTCAGCCCAGCCCAGGTGACCGCCTGGTGCGGGGTTGCCCGCAAACGGTAGCCGCCTTCGTTGGCCGATAAGGTTGGTGCCCTAGCCGACGCTGGCGTGCTGGCGCCGCGCGCGGGCGACCAGGTCACGTGCCAGTGCGGCGCCCTGGGTGGCCACGAGGGATGCGCGGCGCCGCGGGTCGGCTTGCGGGAGCCTGGCGGCGTAGGCCGCGGTGCGTTCCTGCCAGCCGTCCCGCCCTGGCCGGCCGGTCAGCCGCGGGTCGGCTCGGCGGGCCCGGTGGAATCCCGGGGGCGTATCAACTCGCCGCGGGTTCGGCCGCGGCACGGGTCCCGGCGCCGGCGTGACGACCCGCGGCATCTTGGCGGCCAACGGGACCACCGGCCACGGAGGCGGGAGGAACACCATGCCAGGACGCTACCGGCAGGGTGCGACACTCCCGGGGCGCCGCGCCGCCGCGACGTAACGGCTCCCGGCGCCGGATCTTCGTCCCGGCGATGGCCAGCGTCCGGTCAGTCTGACAGCAGGTCGACCAGCTCGTCACCGCGGCCGGTGCGGCTGACCCATACGCTTGGCCCTGACTTTTCGCGGCTGACCAGGTTGGCCGCGGCCAGCTGGTGGAGGTGGTAGGTCGCGGTCGTTGGCGCGCAGTGCACGGCCGCGGCGAGGTCGCTCACGGTCAGCCGCTGGCGAAGGGCCTGAAGCATGGCGGCGCGTACCGAGCCGAGGATCGTTGCCAGCGCGCCGTTGGTCGTTGCCTGTGCGCCCTGGCGGGGCTTTGAGAGCGGGTAGCCGATGTAGCAGATGTCGGGGCAGTCGAAGCTGAGGAGCACCGCGTCACGACCGGCGATCATCGGCAGCAGCACCAGGCGGCGCGGGCCGACCGGGCCGATCGGGCCGAGTGTGGAGCCTGGATTGCAGGGGGGCGCGAAGGTGAATGTCCCGTCGCGGTAGGTGAGGCCGGGGTGCAGACTGTTCAGCAGCGCGGGCATTCCGCCGCGCACGGCTGCGGTGCCGACCCGCCGGATCTCGCGGTCCAGTAGTGGCCCGGCCGCCCGCCACCGGGGCTCGGCCGCGGTCCAGGTGTCCAGCGACGCGTCGGCCATGGAGTTGAGCCAGCGGCGGGGCTGGTCGGCCGCTGCTCGCCAGTACGCCGGCAAATCGGGGCTGCCGTCGGCGGCCTGCAGCTCGCTGGTCAGCACGGTGGCGGGCATTTCCCGCAGCCTGGCGGCCTGGTCGGCGACGGACGCATCGGCGAGGGGCGATATCGGCGTGCAGGCATCCGGGATCAGAATCCAGCCACGTTTCGTGAACCACTGCGCGGCGAACCTCGCCTGCGGGCGCAGCGCATCGCGGACGGCGGCCAGAAGACCGGCCGGCGCGCCCCACGACTGCCCTGACGCCGCCTGAAGCAGCAGCGCGAGCACCGATTGCTGCGGGCCCATCGCGACCGAGACCGCCAGCGTGTCGGTCGCACCCGCCCGCGGTTCGTAGCCCGACGCAGGAGCCGGCGGCGCGGCGATCCCTCCGGTTTCACCCATGTATATACCGTGCGCCCGAGAAGGCCGGGCTGACCAGCCCGTTCGCCCCGCGCTGCCGATGCGATTCCGGCATGTGACACAGGCGCCATCGGATCGTTACCTCGAAGATCTTCGAGCTAGTCCTGACACCGGCACGTCCCTAGCCGAGGATCACAGCCAGTGACTGCTCCTATCGGGCGGAATGGCCGCCTGGGCATCACCGGTGTCGCCCGATCAGGGCCGCGCGTGCTCTTGCGGAAGGAGCGGATATGAGTCTGTTGAGACGCAGGCTGCGCCTCGCGGCGGTGGCCACGGCCGGCGCGGTCGCGATGATCGCGGCTGGCTGCAGCTCCAGCAGCCCCCCGGGCACCTCGGGGCCGAGTTCGGGCACTGCGGTCAAAGGCGGTACGGCGACGGTGGCGCTGGAGGCGAACACCACCTATAGCTGGATTTTCCCGTTCTACGCGATCACGAACGCCAGCGTCTTCAACGACAACCAGTTCCAGTGGATGTTCTACCGGCCGCTGTACATGTTCGGCGCCAACAGCAACACCAGCGTGACCGTGAACTACCCGCTGTCGCCGGCCGACCAGCCGGTGTACGAGAACGGCGGCAAGACCGTCGTGATCAACATGAAGGGCTGGAAGTGGTCGGACGGCGAGACCGTCGACGCCCAGTCGGTGATCTTCTTCCTGAACATGGCCAAGGCGGAGAAGGCCAACTGGTACGCCTACTCGGCGGGCCTGCTGCCCGACAACGTGGTGTCCTACACGGCCACCGGCCCCGACCAGGTGACCATGCAGCTGAACCAGGCGTATTCGAGCCTGTGGTACACCTACAACCAGCTGTCGGAGATCAACCCGATGCCGCTGGCCTGGGACGTCACCGCGCTGGGCGCCAAGCCGGGCAGCGGCGGGTGCAGCACCGACAGCGCCGCGGATCACTGGGCCAAGTGCGTGGCGGTGTACAACTTCCTGACCGCGCAGGCGAAGATCTCCTCGACGTACGCGACCAGCCCGCTGTGGCAGGTGGTGGACGGGCCGTGGAAGCTGTCGAGTTTCAACACCAACGGCAACGTGACGATCGTGCCGAACAAGAACTACTCCGGCAGCCCCAAGCCGCGGCTGTCGGCGGTCAGGTTCGTGCCGTTCACCGACGACTCGGCCGAGTACACCGACCTGAAGACCAGCGGGCTCGACGTCGGCTACATCCCGACCCAGGACCTGCCGCAGAAGCCGGCCAACTCCTACCTGCCGGCCACCAACCCGCTGGGCAGTTCTTACTACCTGGAGCCGCTCATTTCCTACGGCATCCAGTACGCGCAGCCGAACTTCAACAACCCGCAGGTGGGCTATCTGGTGCGGCAGCTCTACATCCGCCAGGCCATGCAGTACGCCGAGAACCAGGCCGGGATCAGCAAGGCGATCTGGCGCGGGTACGCCACCCCGACCTCGGGGCCGGTCCCGACCGCGCCGGCCAACCCGTTCGAGCCGGCGATCCAGAAGGAGAACGGCGGCGTCGGCCCGTACCCGTATGACCCGGCCAAGGCCACCGCGCTGCTGACCAGCCACGGCTGGAAAGAGGTCGGCGGCGTGATGACCTGCCAGGACGCGGCCAAGTGCGGCACCGGCATCAGCACCGGCGAGCAGCTGAAGCTCACGTTCGTCTACTCGACCGGCGTGGCCGCCGCCACGGCCATGTATCAGGCGATCAAATCCGAGGAGTCCTCGGTCGGGATCGACGTCACCCTGGTCGGTGAGTCGTTCAACTCGATCATCGGCGAAAGCGCGCCGTGCGCGCCGATGGGGCCCAAGTGCAACGTGCAGGTGTTCGCCTACGGCGGCTGGAGTTTCGACGGGCCGGGCATGGAGCCGACCGGCGAGCCGCTGTTCGCCACCGGCGCCGGGTCCAACTCGGGCAACTACTCCGACCCGACGATGGACAAGCTGATCACCGAGACGCACACCAGCAGCAGCATGAGCGTCTTCGACCAGTACGCCACCTACGGCGCGCAGCAGCTTCCCTACATGTGGGTGCCGGAGCCGAACCCGTTCGCGATCCAGGCCGTCGCCAGCAAGCTGCACAATGTCACGTTCAGCCCGATGTTCACCCTGCTCCCCGAGTACTGGTACTTCACCAAGTAGCCCCGGGGGGAACGCTCCTGCCCGCCCGCTCCGCACCCGCGCTCCCGAGGCGGGCGGGCAGGACACCTGGACCCCGGGGCGGGGCGCCCGCCGGCAGATCACCGGCGGCCACGATCGTCGGCGACAACGCGCTCGCGACGGGCCCGGCCGCCGACCGCGCCGTGCCGTAGCCCGCCGTCGCGACCTGCGGCACCTCGCGCGACCGAACCGGGCCACCACACCCGGTCCCCGATCGTCAGCAGGCCGGCCGGGACCAGCACGGTGCGCACCAGCAGGGTGTCGAGCAGGACGCCGACCACGATCGCGCTGGCGACCTCCGTGACCGCGACGGGCGGGAACAAGGTGAGGGCGCCGAAGCAGCCGGCCATGATCAGCCCGGCGGCGGTGATCACCCCGCCGGTCACGGCCAGCCCGCGCAGCACGCCCTTGCGCAGGCCGAGCACACCGGCCTCCTCGCGGATCCGGGAGCTCAGGAAGATGTTGTAGTCGACGCCGAGCGCCACCAGGAACACGAAGATGAACAACGGCAGCGGCGCCTCGACGCCGTTGTAGCCGAGCCCGTACCGCCAGAGCAGGCTGGACAGCCCCAGCGATGCGCCGAAGCTCAGCGCGGTGGCCGCGACCAGCACCAGGGGCGCGACGATCGCCTGCAGCAGCAGGGCGGTCACGACGAAGATCACGGCGAGTACCAGCGGGATCACCACGAGTTCGTCGTGCCTCGCCGCTTGCGCGCTGTCGTACTGGACGGCCGGGTCGCCGCCCACCAGCACGTCCGGTCCGAGCCTGCCGCGCAGGTCGCCGATCACGGCGCCGCCGCGCCCGCCGTAGGGCGGGACCGACAGCTCGACCGTCAGCGCGTCGTAGCCGCCGACCGGGTCCGACGGCGAGACCGAGGCGACGCCCGGCGTGGCCCGCGCGGTGGCCGCGGCGGCTCGCACGCTGCCCGGCCGGGCCAGCACGGTGAGCGGGGCGGTTCCGCCGCCGGAGAAGTGCCGGGCGAGCAGTTGCTCGCCCGCGACCGCGGCGCCCTGTCCCTTGATGTCGGCCACCGGGTCGCCGTTGGTGTACAGGCTGGACAGCCCGGCGCACGCCGCGGCCAGCAGCACGACCGACACGGCGGTGACCCAGCCCGGGCGCCGGGAGACCCAGCCGCCAACGGCCGACCAGGCGCGCGAGTCCTCGCGCCCGGCCTGGCCGCGGCGGGGAACGCGAGGCCAGAACGCCGCGCGGCCCAGGATCAGCAGGATCGCGGGCAGGAACGTGACCTCGGCGAGCAGCGCGGAGACGATCGCGACCGCGCCCACCGGACCGAGGCCGTGCAGCGAGGCGGACCGCGCCGCCAGCAGGCACAGCATGCCGATCGTGACCGTGGCGGCCGAGGCGACCAGGGTGGGCAGCGTCCGGCGCAGGGCGGCGGCCATCGCGTCCTCGACCGCGGCGTGCCGCCTGAGTTCCTCCCGGTACCGGTGGATCAACAGCAGCGCATAGTCGCTGCCCGCGCCGATGACCAGCGCGGTGAGGATCGCGGCCGACAGCGTGCTGACGGTGAGCCCGGCGCTGGCCATGCCGTGCGCGGCGGCCTTGGCCAGCACGTCCGCGCCGACGGCGCCGAGCAGCGGCAGCAGCCAGAGCACCGGGCTGCGGTACACCAGCAGCAGGATGATCGCGACGATCAGCAGCGCCCGCAGCAGCAGCACCGTCGTCTGTCCCTGGACGGCGACGGCCGCGGTCACCGCGGCCGAGCCGGTTACGTCGGCCCGCAGTCCGCCGCCGGCCCGGGCCGTCGCGGCGGCCGCGGCCCGGCCGATCGCCCGGACCGCGCTGGTGTCGACGGAGTTCTCGGTGGCGGGCCGGGAGGTGACGTTCACGGTGAACTCGGCGGCCTCGCCGTCGGCGGAGCGCCGCAGCGGGCCCGGCGCGGCGATCGTCGCGCCGAGCCGGGCGACGGCGGAGCGGGCCGAGGCGGCCGCGGCCAGGTCGGCGGCGGTCAGGCCGCCGGAACGGGCGAAGACCACGACCGCCTGGTCCACGTCGGTGCCGGCCGACGCGTTTTGCTGCAGGACGGCGACGCGCGTCGACGGCGCCGACGGCGGCAGGTTGGCCGAGGCTGCGTTGCTGGTCACGCCGGACAGGCCGTTCGCGGGCCCGCTCAGCGCCACGACCAGGATGATCCAGGCGATGACGACCGGCCAGCGCAGTCGGCGCAGCACCGTCGCGAGCCGGTCGGGGCTGGGTGACATCGGGGACTCCTTCGGGTCGGTTACCCGGTCTAGCCTTCGCGCCCGGGCCCGCCCGGCGCATCGGACCGCCGGGCTGAACCGGCGGCACGCCGGTATGAGAACGGGCATGAGCCCAGGTATGAGCGCCCCCCCGGATTTCATGCCGCCGGGCCGCTCCGCGGGTTGTCCGCGGCGGCCGATAATGGGGACATGCTGCAGGTAGTGAACGTAGCGACGAGGGTGGTCGGCATCGCCCTCGTCGGGTTCTTCACGTTCACCGCCCGGTGGCCGGGAGCCGGTTACGGAGCGGCCGAGATCGCCGCGTGCGCGATCGCGGTCCCCCTCGTCGTCCCGTGGGCGACATCCGACCGGTCGCCGTGGCGTTACGGCCGGTACGCGAGCCTGCTGCCCTACGGCCTCGGGATCATCTCGCTGGTCTGCGGGGCGGCGTACGCGATGCCGTCGGGCGGGCCGCTGCTCGCGCTGTGCTTCATGGCCTCGCTGACGGCGGGCAGGCTGCTGACACCGGCGCGGGCCTGGATCGTCCCGGCGCTCGGCGTGGCCGGCGCGGCGGCCACCGGGCTGGCGGACCACGCGGGTATCTGGCTGGCGATCGGGTATCCGGCCGTGCTCCTCCCGGCCGGGGCCATCCTCGGCAACAACATCCGGGTGCACCACGTGGACGCCGAGCGCTCGGCCCAGCTGCTCGCCAACTCCGAGCGTCTGCGCGAGGAGCAGGCTCAGGTGGCGACGTTGCGGGAGCGCTCAAGGATCGCCCGCGAGATCCACGACGTGCTCGCGCACTCGCTCGGCGCCCTCGGCCTGCAGATCGAGCTGATCAGGGCGGTCCTCACCGACTCCGGCGACGTGTCGCACGCCGTGGAACTGCTCGACCAGGCGCACCGGATGGCGACCGGCGGGCTCAGCGAGACCCGCCGGGCGGTACACGCGCTGCGCGGCGAGACGCTGCCGCTGCCCGACGGCCTGGCCGAGCTGACCGTCACCCACCAGCGCCGGCACGGCGCCCCGGTCAGCTTCGAGGTGACCGGCGATCCGCGGCCGCTGCCGCCGGACGCCGGGCTGGCGATCACCAGGACCGCGCAGGAAGCCCTGGTCAACACCGCCAAGCACGCGCCGCACCAGCCGGTCGCGGTCCGCCTCGACTACGCCGACGACGGCACCAGCCTGGTCGTGACCAGCCGCCTGGCCGAGGACGGCCGGGACGGCGGCGCACCCGGGCTCAGCACCGTGGACGGCGGCTACGGGCTGGCGGGCCTGCGCGAGCGCCTGCTGCTGCTGCGCGGCACGCTGAGCGCGGGCCGCCGGGGCGGCGACTGGGTGGTGGAAGCGACGGTGCCCCGGTGACGGCCGCGCCGACGGCCGGCGAGCCGCTGCGGATCGTCGTGGCCGACGACCAGGCCAGCGTCCGCGAGGGGCTGGTCGCGATGCTCGGCCTGCTGCCCGACATCGACGTGGTCGGCGCCGCCGCCGACGGCGAGCAGGCGCTGCGGATCGTCGAGCGGACGCGTCCGGGAGCCATCCTGCTCGACCTGCACATGCCGGTGCTCGACGGCGTCGAGACCACGCGCAGGCTGACCGAGCGCCACCCGGACGTCGCCATCGTGGTGCTCACCACTTACGACGACGACTCGTCCGTGCTCGCCGCGCTGCGGGCCGGTGCCCGCAGCTACCTCACCAAGGACGCCCGCAGGACCGAGATCGCCCAGGCGCTGCGCGGCGCGGTCAGCGGCCTGTCCGTCCTCGACCCGGGCGTCCGGGACACGCTGCTGGCTGCGACCGCGGACCCGCGGCCGCGGGAGCCGCAGAAGCGGGACCTGCCGGACGGACTCACCCAGCGCGAGGCCGAGATCCTGGCGATGATCGCCAGGGGGATGGCCAACCCGCAGATAGCGGCCGAGCTGTTCCTCAGCTCGCACACGATCAAGAGCCACGTCAACAGGATCTTCGCCAAGACCGGGTCCGCCGACCGCGCCGCCGCCGTCCGCTACGCCCGCCAGCACGGGCTCGGCTAAGCCGGATTTACGCTGACCCGCCGCGGCCGGGAAGGTCTTCGTGAACGCACGGCGGCACGGTACACGGGCCCGGCGGCAGGTCGATCCGGGCGCCCGGGACCGGCCCGCGCACGCTCGCACCGCCGCGCAGGAGCAGGCCGGCCGCGATCGCGACCAGGGCGGCGACGCAGATCGAGTACACCAGCGCCGTCGAATGCAGGCCGAACCTGGTCGTGGCCGCGCCGGCGATCAGGGCCGGAACGCTGAACGCCAGGTAGGACACGATGAAGACGGCGGCTATCAGTCCAGCGCGCTCCGTCCCGGCCAGCGCAATGATCATCCGGAACGCGCCCATGAACGTGAGCCCGAAGCCGACGCCCGCCACGGCGGTGCCGGCCAGGAAGGCCGCCGAGGTCGTCGCCGCGATCGCGGCGATCGTCACGCCGACGCCGGCCAGCAGGAACAGGCAGCCGGCCAGCATGGCCCGGCGGGGTGCCAGGCCGCGGAACAGTCCCACCGCCGCGGCCCCGACCCCGGCCAGCAGGAAGATCACCACGCCGCCCCACAAGAGGTTCGGCGACCCGGCCAGGGCGGCGGCCAGCGACGGCCCGAGGGACAGGTACAGGCCGCCGAGCGCCCACACCGCGATGATGGCCGGCAGCGCCGCCACGAACGTTCCCCGGGCCTGGCGCGGCATGCTGACCCGCGGCCGCGTCGAGGCCAGGACGCCAGGGCGGGGCGATCCCGGCTCCGCCATCGCGAGCACGGCCACCGCGGCGGCGACGAAGACGGCGAGCAGCAGCCACCAGATCAGGTGGGTCGGCGCCGGCCCGTACTGCACCAGCGCGCTGGTGACCAGGGCTCCCACGGCCAGGCCCGCGCTGGAGAAGGCGCTGGTGACCAGGGCCGCACGCTCGCTGCCGGCCGGCTGCAGTTCGATCAGCGCCGCGCCGACCGCGCCGCTGGCCAGCCCGGTGGCCACGCCCTGCAGCGCCCGGGCAAGGAAAAGCGCCGCGACTGCGTCCGCCGCAAGGAAGACGCCGCACGCCGCCGCGCTGACCACGAGCGCGGCGACGATCACCGGCCGCCGGCCCAGATGGTCCGAGACCGAGCCGAAGAACAGCAGCGTCACCAGCAGGACCAAGACGTAGACCGCGAACACGGCGGTCAGCGTGGTGGTGGAGAAGCCGAACCGGGCCTGGTACACCCCGTATAGCGGGGACGCGGCAGCCGACGCGAAGAACAGCATCATGAACGCCACGGCCAGCACCCAGAACCCGGCCGCCGCCGGCAGCGCGCCCTGCCGGGCCGGCTTCGGGGCCTCCGGCCGATCCGGCAAGCTGTCGGCCCGCGTCGCCGGCTCGGCCTGCTCTGACATAGCGTGGATCCCCTCGCAGCTTCCGGTGACGCCCGGACGAACGCCAACGGCCCGGTAACACCGGACGTCGAGTCGATATTTCGGCGCCGCGGGCCGCGCGTGTGCCCGGGCCCGCGCCGAGGTGGTCAGGCGCTGCCCGCCGCCTGCGGGAAGAACTGGGTCCGGTACAGGTCGGCGTAGAGCCCGCCCGCGGCCATTAGCTGCTCATGGGTGCCGCGCTCACGGATCCGGCCCTCGTCGATGACCAGGATCTGGTCCGCCTCGGTCCCCGGCCTGACGTGCTGTCGTGTTACCTGATCGTCATCTCGAATGTACCGGATCCCGAATTCCGGCCCTTTGATCATCGTGCGATAAGCCCCTTTACCGCCGCGCCCATTATCGTTGCCAGAACGGCTACATATGTGATTAGCTGCCGGTTAACTATAAGGTCTCGAGATACCGAAAGCCATCTTTTCCAAAACATTTGTAGAAATAGAAAATGCTTGGTATAGTAAAGTTATCGGCCGGTGAACGCTCCGCCGGAAGGGCACCCTGGTACGCCGTCATCGGTCATGATCGCGGGAGGCAGCCTCGATGGCCGGGCCAGAGCACGAGATGGCAGCGGGGCGCGGGCGTGGCCGCCTGCGAGCATCCCACGCCGACCGCGAGCGCGTGATTGGCACGCTCAAGGCCGCTTATGTGTACGGCCTGGTGACCAAGGACGAGTTTGACGCGAGGGTCAGCCAGACGTTCGCCGCGCGCACCTACGCCGATCTGGCCGTGATCACCGCCGACATCCCGGCCGGGCTGGCCCCGGCGCCTGCTGCGCCAAGGGCGCGACCGGCAGGGGACAATCCTCCGGCGCGTGCTAACCGGAAGCCGGGTGAGCGCGCGGTCATCGCGACCGCCCTGCTCGCGGGGCTGCTGTTCATAGCGGCCTTCGTCGCCGGTTATGACCCGGTGGCGGGATTGCTGGCACTGGGCGCGGCAGGCACCTCTTTCGTGTCCTTGTTCCTCGCCGGAGCGCACCTGCTCGGCGCGGGGCGCGGCCAGGGCTCCGGCGGCCGGCCGCCGCCGCGGGCAGTTGACGGCGGTCCGGGAGCAGGCCGCGGGGCGGCGCCTGACGCGTCGCGGCGCCAGCTCCCGCCCGCCGGCGAGCCACGCCGGCCTGGCAACGCGGGCGTGGCCAGGCGCCGTTTCGCGCGCCCGCAATTGTCCGGTTAAGGGCGGGGCTTGGGGCCGGTGGTGACGAGCCCGCGGACCCGGCAGGCTGCCGAGGGCCGCGATCACGCGCCGCAGCAGGTCCTCCTGCGCCTGGTAGGTCGTGCTCAGCCCAACGAGGACCAGGTGCCGGCGCTCGTCCCCGGCCGGCCAGGCGCCGGAGCTCCCCGCGGCGGCCGCGTCCGGGCGCGGGTTCAAGATCGTCGGCCCGGATCCTACGTGGCAGGCAGGGCCGTCCCGGTCTCGAGGAGCGTCTTCAGGCTCGACAGGACGGCGGGCCAGCCCTCCGAGATGGCCTGCAGCACGCGGCTCCCGGGCCGGAAGCCGTCGTGGGTCACGGTCAGCATCACGACGCCCTGCCCGACGTTCTCCATGTCGAAGGTGACCTTCGAGCGCGGCTCGGCCCGCCAGGCCTGCGCGGTTGCCTGGTCCATTCCGACCTCGGCGGCCCATCCGGGTGTGAATGAGTGCCAGGTGTAGGACAGCCTTCGGTAGGGGTCGGACACCAGGACCACCTGTTCGGGGTCGCTCACGACGAGCCCGACATCCTTGTGTTCCAGGTCCCAGGTCGAGCCCTTCTCCCAGTCCGAACGGAAGGTCTTCGGGCCGGCCATGCGGTGCCGCCAGTAGCGCTTCGTCATGGGCGGCTCGGTGAGGCCTCGCCAGATCAGCTCGGCCGCGGCGTGGATGTAGATCGTGTAGGTGAAGCTCGTCGTCTTGCCGGCGTCGGTTGGCATGGTTTCCTCCTTCTGATATGCAACCAACGGTAGCACATCAGAGCGGAGATGTGCAACCGCGTGTTGCGCATGTTCGGGGTGCGGAGGCGCGCGTCAGGCCGTCGTCAAGCGCCGGAGCTTCTCGGGGTTCCGTACTGCCCAGATGCGCTTGATCCGGTCGCCTGCGATGTCGAACGCGAACACCGTCACGACGCCGTCCAGCCGGGCCACCAGGCCGGGCTGGCCGTTGACCATGCACTCGAGGATCGTGGCTTCCAGTGCCCTGACGCGCTCGGCCGGGGTCATCGACTCGAGCACGACCAGGAAGGCCATGCTGACCGACTCATCCAGGGTGATCCGGTCGGCCCGGTCGGCGGCCGGGCGCCCGCCGGGCCACTGCGCGTGCCCGGGCAGCGGCTCGGGGATCCAGTCGCCTACGTGGCGCTCCCGCCGGGCGCGGGCCGAGCCCAGCACGTCCAGGCAGATCCGGCTGGCGACCGTCCGTCCTCATCCCGAACCCATCCGGGGAGCGCGTCACCGACGAGCTGTGCGCCAGGGCATCCGCCCACTACGACCACAAGGCGCTCCGGACGCTCACCGTGGCGATCGGCCAGATGTGCTTCTTCCCGGTCGCACTCATCGGCAAGCCGATCCCGGGCACGGACGCGCGCTGGAGCAGGTGACGCGCGCTGGAGCAGGTGACGCGCGCTGGAGCAGGTGACGCGCGCTGGAGCAGGTGACGCGCGCTGGAGCAGGTGACGCCCGCCGTGCTCAGTCCCCCGTCCGGTTTGGCCGCTCACCCGGTGACCAGGCCGGCCAGGTGGGCAAGGGAGTTGCCCAGATGGTCCGGAGGGAACGGGGGGAACCCGATGTGCTTGCGGAGGGAGTCAGGGACTGCCGACCAGTCGTAGGTCAGCGTGACCTCGGTTCCGGACGGTCCGGCCGGTCCGGCCGGAGCCAGGTCGTAGCGCCAGACCCAGCCGCCGAACCGAAGGCTGCCGTCTCCGGCGTCCTGACCCGGCTCCCAGGAGATGGCGTGCGGCGGGTCGAACACCTGCACCCGGTTGGCCATCTGGTAGTTCCGGTCCGGGTGGTTGGGGTGGTACATGCCCATACGGAACACCTGCCCGGCCACGGTCAGCTGCTCGGTGTCGAAGGGCTCGCGGACCCAGCCGGTGCCGTCGATCGCGGCATGCCTGGCGGGGTCGGCGAGGACCGCGAAGATAGCCTCCGCCGGGGCGTCAATGATCGTGGTCGCGCTGACGGTCTCGCCGGCCATGGTGGTCGCCTCCCGATGAGCTGAGCCTTGTACCGGTTCTGACGCCAGCGAGACCTGGAACTCATCGCCGGCTTCGTCCCGGTCCGCTCCCTGTCGCCCGCGGCGAGTCAGTCCCGGCGGGTCAGCATGAACACCGGAAACTGCCGCGTGGTCCTGGCCTGGGCCGCGCCGAGGTCAGGGGACCCGGGGACCGGCTTTGGCCACTCCGCGACCAGCTTGGGCCACAGTTGCGCCCGGGCGTTGCCGCTAAGTTCCTCCGCCACGACCGTGAACGTCTGGGTTCCCACCTCGACGGTGATCTGCGGGTGGGCCTTGAGGTTGTGGTACCAGTTCGGGTGGGCAGGCGATCCGCCATTGGCCGCCCAGATCGCGAACCGGCCGCCCGGCTGAGGGGAGCAGGCCACCGGAGTGACGCGCTCGATCCCGGACCTGGCGCCGACGTGATGGATGAGGATGAGCGTGGTGCCCTCCCACATCCCGCCGACGCGTCCCCGGTTGGCCCGGAACTCGCTGATGATCTCGCTGTTATAGTCGCCGACGCCGCCGGCTGCCGCGTTCGCCATGGTCTCCTCCGCTACGTGTCGCTGGCCGGGGCATCGCCCCAACCTGCAACCGACGGTAGCACATCTGAACACGAATATGCAACCGATGATTGCATGTTGCCGTTGCGGCCGGATCCGCCAGGGTGGCAGCACAGAACTCGCAGTTCAGCGCCGCCCGCGGGCCGGCGTGCCCGGCCAGCCGTCGCGCGCGTCGAACATCATCACCGCCGAGTCGCCGATCTGGGCCTCGGCGTGCTCGATGCGCCCGGCAGGGCCGGGTACCCGGCCGAGTTCCGCCGCGCCGAACGCCTGCGTGATGAAGTCGATCAGCCGGGCCGTATCGGCGGAGATGATCCACGGAGTCACCGCGTGGTAGCCCGGCGGCTGGTAACTGGTCATGAACCGAAGCTAAGACGGGCCTACGACAATCCGGTCTGTGTTGGCCGCACGCGGGCGATGCCGGGAGTGCCGGTCATCCGGCCGGGGTCGCGGGGCGGGGCTTGCCGGGGGCGACAGTGCGGGCCAGGATCCCCAGCGTCGCCCGCAGCGCGCTTTCTGGGATCACCGGGAAGATGGCGGCGTCCTTCCAGTCCTGCTCGGCCGCCGACCAGTCGTAGTAGGACGTCACGAGCGTGCCCTCCTCGATGGGCTCCAACCGGTAGCCATACACGTGGCCCAGGTCCAGCTGGCCGTGCACGGTCCAGGCAATCTCCTGGTCCGGCGCGAACGTGACGATCTCGACGGTGACGTCGTAGAGCCCGAGAGGATAGTCGTTGAGCGCCTCCCGGTCCATGTGGACGACGAAGGTGTCTCCGACTTTGGTGACCTTCTCCCCGCTGGCATCCATCAGCATGCCGGAGCTGTCGATGGCAACGTGCCCGCGGGGATCGGTGAGCACGGCGAAGATGTCGCCCGCTGATGCGGCCACCGCACGCTGCACGTCAAGTCGCTCCGGCATGCGCCGATTGTCGCATCCCGCCGGGGCGGCCGCCCACACGCCCGCCATCCTCAACCGTGCGCAAACAGCCGACGATCGAACAGCGCCCGCCCGACTCGAGCCGGGATCGTGGATCGCGTTCGGCCTGCACGACAACGCCCCGCCTGTGAGCAACGTCGAGTCCCCCTGCCTGCCGCGCACCGCGCGCGGCGCCGCTGACTCGAATCGCTTCCGTGGTCCGTGCCCGCGGCTTGGCTGACGATTGCGCACTACTCTGTGACACCGTATAGTGGTACTCGGTACTACGTAGTACCAGGGCCGGGGAGGACCCGCGATGGACGGCCTGACGGAGATGCTGAAGGGCACGCTCGAGGGCTGCGTGCTTGAGGTCATCGGCAGCGAGGAGACCTACGGGTACGCCATCACGCGCCAGCTGAACGAGCTCGGCTTCGCCGACGTCATCGAGGGGACGGTCTACACCATCTTGCTGCGCTTGGAGAAGAACGGGCTTGTCCGGGTGACAAAACGACCATCCGGGATGGGTCCGCCGCGCAAGTTCTATGCGCTCAACGACGCGGGGCGCGAAGAACTCGCGACGTTCTGGGCGAAGTGGGAGTACCTCTCATCACGAATCGACAAGCTCAGGGAGGGCGGGAGATGAACCTCTGGGAGACCATGACAGGCAGCGATCTCACCAGGGAATGGAAGGCGTTCGACGCCCGGGCCGAGGCATTGCCGGCCGACTACCGGGCGGCGTGGGAACAGATCAAGGTTCGCCTTCTTCCCTACGGGGGCTTCACGGGTCGCAACCTGATGCCGATCCTCGACAGCGCCCTGGGGCTGCTCGAAGAGACAGCCGCGGACGGGCTGAGCATTCACGAGGTGCTGGGCGACGACATCGGGGGCTTCTGCGTGGCGCTGGCCGGCGGAGAAGGTGCCCGCAGCTATCGCGACAGGTGGCGCGAGCAGCTGAACCGGAACGTCGCAAGGAAACTGGGAGGCTGACGTGAGCATCCGGGACATCATCGAGGGCAAGAAGCAGTGGCGGGCGCATATGGCGCGGGTCAAGGCGCTCCCGCGGGACTACCAGATCGTCTACAAGCAGATGCAGAGGTACCTGTTCAAGGTCGGAGGGATCGACGTGGCTGACGGGCGGCTGCTCTCAGGGATTGTCGATTTCTTCGAGGAGGGCGTCGCGGCCGGCAAGGGAGTCCTGGAACTCATCGGCAACGACGTCGCTGCCTTCTGCGACGACCTGGTCAAGGACTCGCGCACCTGCGCGGAGCGGCCGGCGGCACCCTAGACGCTGCCGCCGTCATCCTCCACGCCGCCATCGCCTGGACCAAGGAGTTATCAGACACGCCTAGCTGACCGGCGCCGAGGGAGCGATCCCCGCCGCGGCAGCGATCCTTGCCGCCTCGGCGTCCGGGTCGCCGTTCTCAGGCACACTGATGATGAGGCGGCTGAAACGTCCCGGAGCCACGTCCAGCCGGACCGCCGGCCGATCGCGGTGCAGGACGCAGAAGTCATAGCCGTCCCCGTGCCGGCGGGTGCCCAATGCGACGCGCCCGAGAAAGCTGACCCCCGCCATCCGCCACCCCCGCAGGCCCAGCCACGGCTTAGGATCGGGCGCCACACAAACGATGGAGGACAGGCGGACCCGGATGTCACCGTGGAAACCCCAGATCTTCTCGCCCGGGGTGAGATGGACTACCAGGTCCTCGTCGTCCACAATCAGTTCGGCCATCGAGCCGAAGGATACGCGTGCCGCCCGGGCGTCCGATAGCGCTCAGCGACTGTGGCTGGCGGCGAGAGGCCTGGTCGACGCCGCGGCAAGTTGGCCAGTGCATGCGATGAGCGCTGACCCGTTCTTCGTCGGTGAAGACAGCGACGCCGCTCGGGCGCTGGCTGACCAAGCCAAGGATGCCGAGTTGTTCCTCTATCCCGGCGAACAGCACCTCTTCGCCGACAGCTCGCTCCCGTCGTATGACCCGGACGCCGCGGCACTCCTCACTGTGCGAGTGCTCGACTTCCTCAGCGGACGATAAGCGCTCCCGCCGTCAGCCGGCCGGCGTTTCCCCGCCGTCAGCCGGCCGGCGTTTCCCCGCCGTCGGGGGGCGGGCGGCCTCCCTTCCGTGCGGGTGGTCTAGCTGCCGGGGCAGGTTGCCGGGTCTGCTGCCCGGCCTGGTTCGATTGCCTGTTCGATAGTGTAGCACGTTCTGGCATTACTTGCCATGTCTTGGGATGGCGGGCGAAGATTTCGGATGACCGGCGGCGCCGGCAGTGCGACCATCGGCCGGTGGACATCGCCGGCTTTGAGCGGGACGGCTACGTGGCGGTCCGCGGCGCGTTCGACACGGCGACGGCCGAGGCGTGCCGCGAGCTGATCTGGGCCTCGCTCGCCGCTCAGGGCGTCAGCAGGAACGACCCGGCGACCTGGCGGCCGTGCGTGATGGTCAACTGCCCGGACGGCGAGCCGTTCGCGGTGGCCGGAACCTCCCCTGCCCTTGTCTCGGCCTACGACGAGCTGATCGGGCCGGGGCGGTGGACCCGGCGGGCAGGGGTCGGCGGCGCGGTGCCGGTGCGCTTCCCGTCGGAGGAGTATCCCGACCCAGGCTGCGGCTACCACATCGAGGGCAGCTACGCCGGGCCCGGCGGGTGGTGGGTCAACCTGCGGTCCCGGGCCAGAGGGCTGCTCGCGCTGTTCCTGTTCTCGGATGTCGGCCCGGACGACGCGCCGACCCGGCTGATGTCCGGCTCTCACCTGAGCATCCCGCCGATCCTGGCCCGGTACGGCGAGGGATACACGGGGACGAGGTGGCAGGCCGGTGGCGGCCGTCGGTCCTGTGCCGGCCGGCCGTGCACGCGACCGGCCGGGCGGGCGACGTGATCTTGTGCCACCCGTTCATCGTGCACACCGCGACCTGGCCGCACCGGGGCACGACGCCCCGGATGATGGCCCAGCCCGCCGTGCACGTGCGGGACGGGTTCGCGGTGGACGGTTCCGATCCCTCGCCTGTGGCCCGCGCGATCGTGGCCGGGCTGGCCGCCGGCGGCTGATGCGGCCGTCCGGAAACCGGGTTGTGCCCGGCGCAGGCACGCCCTAACGTCGTGCCGCGTGTACTCCACCGCCGTTTGCGCCGTTCACGAGCACCTGCGGACCGCCGGGGCCACCGGTGACATCAAGGTCCTGACCGTGCCGGTGCCGACGGCGGCGGCCGCCGCGGCCGCGCTGGGCTGCGAGACCGGCGCGATCGCGAACAGCCTGGTGTTCGAGGCCGACGGGGACGCGCTGCTGGTCCTGGCCAGCGGGGCACACCGGGTGCATACCGGACGACTCGCCCGGCGGCTCGGCACGGGCAAGATCCGGCAGGCGAGCCCGGACTTCGTGCTTACGCACACCGGCCAGGTAGTCGGCGGCGTGGCGCCGGTCGGGCACCCGCAGCCGCTGCGGACGGTGGTGGACCAGGCCCTGGCCTCCTATCCGGTCGTGTGGGCCGGGGCGGGCGACGAGAACGCGATGTTCTCCACGAGCTTCGCCGAACTGGTCCGGATCACCGACGGAACGCCGGCCGACGTCGACTAGATACAGATCGTGTCGAGGTCGCGGCGAGGGTCTCGTCGCGATCACGCGAGAACGGGGCCTGCGCGTTCAACGCCGCCGTCGGCCGGCGGGGCCTCGGCTGAGGCCGACCTTGCGCCGACGTTAGTATGCTGAGTATTATGCTGGGCATGATGTCAGGCATGGTGATCCGGTGAGCGTCCCGCACGCGCTGCTGGCGCTGTTGTCCGAGGGGCCGAAATACGGGCTGCAGCTGCGCGAGGAGTTCGAGGCCGGGACCGGCGAGGTATGGCCGCTGAATGTTGGCCAGGTGTATAAGACGCTGGGCCGGCTGGAACGCGACGGGCTGGCCGAATCCGAGGAAAACGGCCAGGACGGGCCGCAGAAGCGGTACCGGATCACACCGCGGGGTGCGGAGGCGCTGGCCGCCTGGCTGCGCACGCCGCCGGACCTGACGTCGCCGCCGCGTGATGAGCTGGTGATGAAGGTGCTGGTGGCGGCGCGGGTGCCAGGCACCGACGTGCATGAGGTGATCTTGGCGCACCGGCTGTACCTGCTGGAGCTGATGCAGCAGTGGACGCGGCTGAAGGAGGGCGAGGCCCGCGATGATGTGAGCCTGGCGCTGATGGTCGACGCCGAGCTGTTCCGGCTGGATGCGGTGATCCGCTGGCTGGACGCGGCGGATGTGCGGCTGGCGCGGGCCGCCGCCGAGCCGCCCCGGCGCTCCCCGGCCGACGCCCCCGTCCCGCAGCTGCGCCGGCTGGGGGCCAGGCGATGAACGGGCCGGAACGCGACGCCGACGGCTCTAGCGCGGTGCGTGTGCTGGAGTTGCGCGGGGTGTCGAAGACCTACGGGCAGGAGCCGGCCGCGGTGCACGCGCTGGCCGGGGTGGACCTGTCGGTGCGGGCCGGGGAAATGGTGGCCGTGATGGGGCCGAGCGGGTCGGGCAAGTCCACGCTGCTGACCATCGCCGGGAGCCTGGAGGACCCCACAAGCGGGGAGGTGCTGGTGTGCGGGATGGCGCTGGCGGGGATGCCGCGCGGGCGCAGGGCCCGGCTGCGGCGGCGGGTGATCGGGTATGTGTTCCAGGATTTCAACCTGCTGCCCGGGCTGACCGCTGCCGAGAACGCTGCCTTGCCGCTGGAACTGGACGGGGTCGCGGTGCCGAAGGCGCGTGCGGCCGGGCTGGCCGCGCTGGACGCGCTGGGGGTGGCCGGGCGGGCGCGCTGGTTCCCCGATCAGCTGTCCGGTGGTGAGCGGCAGCGGGTGGCGATCGCCCGCGCGGTGGTGGGGGACCGCCGGCTGCTGCTGGCCGACGAGCCGTCCGGCGCGCTGGACTCGGTGAACGCCGGTGAGGTGATGCGGCTGCTGCACGAGGCGTGCCAGCGGGGCGTGGCGGCGGTGGTGGTGACGCACGACGCGCAGCTGGCCGCGTGGGCCGACCGGATCGTGCTGCTGCGCGACGGGCGGATGACCGGCACGACGACCCGGCCGCCCGGCCCCGAATCCCTCCTCATACCCGGGGAGACCCGGTGAACGTCGTGCCGGAGGCGCGCAGATGAGCACCACCCTGCACGACCCGCCCGACCTGGACGCGGGCGGGGGCGGGGGCATCGTCGCCCGGCGCGCGGTGATCCGCTGGGCGGTGCGGCTGTTCCGCCGCGAATGGCGCCAGCAGCTGCTCGTGCTCGGCCTGCTCACCGTGGCGGTCGCGGCGACGATCTGGGGTGCCAGCGTCGTCACGAACGTGCAGCTGCCCAACCCCAACTGGCCGACGTACGGCACCGCGGCCGCGACGGCCACGCTGCCCGGCGGCGACCCGACCCTGGCCGCCGACATCGCCGCCATCCAGCGCCGCTGGGGACCGGCGGATGTCATCGAGGAACAGAAAATCGCCACCGGCGCCACGCAGCCGGTGCAGCTTCGTGCCGAGAGCCCGCACGGGCACTTCAACGCCCCGCTGCTCGGCCTGGTCAGCGGCGCGTACCCGGCCGGGCCCGGTCAGGTCGCGCTGACCAGCCAGGTCGCGGCCCTGTACGGCGCGCACGTGGGCGGCACCTGGAGGGCCGCCGGCCGGACCTGGCGGGTCACCGGCATCGCGGCGGACCCGAGCAACCTGTCGGTCGAGTTCGCGCTGGTCGCTCCCGGTCAGGTCGCGCACCCAAGCCAGGTGATCATGCTGCTCGGCAACTCCGCGGCTCTCCAGCAGCCGATCAGCAACGGCGACCTGACGCTGCCCGGCGTGCCGGCGGCGAAGCTGTCGGTTCCCAACGAGCACGAGAGCAACTTCCCCCAGGCCACGCTCATCCTGGTGGTGGAGGTACTCGGCCTGGCGTTCATCGGCCTGGTGTCGATGGCCAGCTTCTCCGTGATGGCCCAGCGCAGGCTCCGTGCCCTCGGCATGCTCAGCGCGATCGGCGCGACCGAGCGCAATCTTCGCCTCGTCATGATCGCGGGCGGCCTCGTCGTTGGCGTGGCCGCCGCGCTGGCCGGGACGGCGGCCGGCCTCGCCGCCTGGTTCGCGTACGCGCCGGCGCTACAGCAGGACACCGGCCACGCGGTCGACGCGGCGAACCTGCCGTGGTGGGCGTTCGGCATCGGGGCCGGGTTCGCGATCGTGACGTCGGTGCTGGCCTCCCGCCGCCCGGCCAAGACGATGGCCGCGGTGCCCGTTGTGGCCGCGCTGTCCGGCCGCCCCGCGCCGCCGAAGGCGGTGCACCGCTCCATCCTGCCGGGCGTGATCGTGTTCGGCTTCGGCCTCCTCTGCCTGGCGTTCGCCGGCGGCCAGGCCGGGCCCCCGGGCGGGGGCAACGGGCCCAATCCGGGGGGCACGCTGGTCCTGCTGGGCGGGCTGGCCGGCACGATCGCGGGCCTCATCATGCTCGCCCCGCTGGGCATTAGCGTGCTGACCGTCGGCGCCGGGCCGCGGCTGCCGGTCGCGATCCGGGTCGCAGTGCGTGATCTGGCCCGCTACCGGGCCCGGTCCGGTGCCGCGCTGGCGGCGGTCGCGTTTGCCGTGTTCCTGGCCACGGTGATCTGCCTCGTCGGCAGCGAGCGGACCGCCAACCCGCTCAACCCGTCCGGCCCCAGCCTGTCCAGCAGCGAGCTCGTCGTCACCGCGGGGAGCAGCCCGGCCCCCGGCATGATGAACCGGCTCACCGGCGCCCAGGAGGCCAGCCTGGCCAGGCGGCTGAATGGCCTCGCGGCCAGCCTGCACGCGCGGTCCGCGGTTCCGCTCGAAGGACCCGTGGCCACGCTGTCCGAGGCTGGCGTGCCGCGCCACAGCAACAGCAACTTCACCGGCAACGTCTACGTGGCCACCCCGCAGTTGCTCGCCACGTACGGAATCAAGGCCAGCCAGATCGCTCCCGGCACCGACTTCCTCACCGCGCGGCAGGGGCTGGCGGGCCTGCCGAACCTGCAGATGGTCTGGCAGGCCGGCAACGGAGGCGAGTCCGACAGCAGCAGCGGGCCCCCTGCTCTCAGCGGCCCGTCCTGCACGCGGAGCAACGACTGCGTGGCGAACCCCACGATCCAGACGGCCAGCAGCCTGCCCAGCGGGACCGACGCGCCGAACACGGTGATCACCGAGTACGCGGTGCGCAAGTACCACTTCCAGACTCAGCTGTTCGGGTGGCTGATCCAGGCACCTGCCCCGCTGACTCCCGCGCAGATCCGCGCCGCGCGGCGAGTCGCACTCCCCTACCAGGCGCCGCTCGAGATCGCTTCCGGCGGAACGGACTTCGGCGAGATCGCCGACGTCGGTACCGCGCTCGGCATCGTGATCGCGCTCGGCGTGCTGGCCGCGTCCGTGGGCCTGATCCGCAGTGAGACCGCGCCGGACCTGCGCACGCTCACCGCAACCGGGGCCAGCACCACCACCAGGCGGACGATCACCGCGGCGACCGCGGCCGCGCTGGGCCTGCTCGGCGCCGTCCTCGGCATGGCCTTCGCCCTGGCCGCCGGCCTGGTCTGGGCGCACGCCAGCCTGTCCGCCCTGTTCGGCGACGTGCCGCTGACCGACGCGGCGATCCTGCTGGCCGGGCTGCCGCTGATCGCCGCGGCCGGCGGCTGGCTGCTGGCCGGCCGCGAGCCGCCGGCGGTCGCCAGGCAGCCGATCGAGTAGGCCGTCTAGCCTTGCCGCGGGCCGTCGGTCTCCGCCGGCTGCCCGGGCTGCCCGTTCGCGGAGGCCGGCGCGGCCGGGCCGGCCGGCGCGGCCGGGCCGGCCGGCGCGGGCTGACCGGACGGCGCCGCGGACGCGGTAAGCAACTTCCTCAGCGACACCGCCGACATCGCGCCGCCGGCGATCGCGCCGGCGATCGCGAGCCGGCGCGGCAGGGCCGGGCCGAGGCGGAGCCGCCCGGGCCCGGCGGCGGCCAGCGCGGCGGCCGCGACCAGGTTGGTGAGCGGGAGCTCGAAGCCGCGGTTGGCGCTGAGCGGGCCGTTCGCGCGGTGGGTGGCGGCGGCGACGCTCATCGCCCCCATGATCGCGAGCGGGCCCACCGGGTCGGCCGCCCCGGCCGCGGTGAGCAGGCCGCCGCCGAGCTCGGTCACGCCGGCCAGCGCGGCCATCGGCTTGCCGGGGGTCAGGCCCATCCGCTCGAAACCGGCGCCGGTCTTCTCGAGCCCGCCGCCGCCGAACGCCCCGAACAGCTTCTGGGATCCATGAACGGCCAGGTATCCGCCGAGCACCAGCCGCGCGCCCAGCAACGCCACGTCACGCATGCGGTCATCGTATCGGGCACGGCAGCTTATCTGGAGGACTGCTCCGGATGCCCGGCGGCTCGGGTCAGCCCCCTCCGTCCGTCACGACCCGGCGCTCCTCCGGGCTGAGCCGCTGCAGCAGCGGGGCCGACGCCGCCCGCAGCCGCTGCACGGCGTCATCGAGCCGCGCGCCGGACTTGTCCGTGGCGCCCTGCTTCCCGCTCGTAAGCAGCGCGCGCGCCATCTCGCCGCCGAGGTGCTGTGCCTGCTCGAGGAACTTGCGGGAGATCGCGGCGTCGATCAGCACCGGCGCGGCGGTGAGCAGCATCATCAGGTAGGTCCGGACCTCGTCGGCCGCGGCGTCGCGCTCCCCCGACCCGTCGAGTGCCCCGGACACCGCCCGCACCGACCGGGCCGCCTGGGTGACCATGATGGCCGCCTGCGCCGCGACCGCCTGGGCCCGGTCCAGCAACTGCCGCCTGCGCACCACCTGGTTCACGACCAGGACCGTGATCAGCAGCACGAGCAGGCCGGACACCGTGTCGGTGGTCAGCGCGTGCCCGGCCCACCAGTGCCGCAGCCCGGCGTCCCCGATGTCGGCCGCCACCAGTCCCGCGGTCACCAGCGTCGCGGCGATCGCCGCGAGCCAGCCCTGCCAGGGTTTCACCAGACCACGATGGCAGACGGCGCTGTCAGGATCCGCGGTGTAGCGCAGATGACGCCGCCGTCACCGGCCTGACGCCTCCCTCGCGCTGACCCCCGCTGCTCCCCGGCCGGCGGTCCTCGGGCAATTCCTGAATTTCACGCCGAGTGATACTACTCTTCGTAATTACATCGTCACGCTTCGAGGTGGCGGCGGCGACCCGCGCGGGCGCCAGGAAGGGCAGGACACGGTGAGCGTCGTCGCGACCACGGTCAGGCCAGCGCCGGTCACGCTGCGGCGCGCCCGCGTCCGCACGCACGCCCAGCAGCTGGTGCTGTGCTGCTACGCGCTCGGCGCCGTCGCGGTGACCTGGCGGCTGTGGGCCGACCCGGCGGGCCGGGCGCAGACCGGTGACGCCCAGGACGTCACGCTGTTCGCCTGGTTCCTGCGCTACGAGGCGACCGCGATCGCGCACGGGCACCTGCCCGCCCTGACCACGACCGCGATGAACCCGCCGCAGGGCATCAGCCTGATGTGGAACACCTCGCTGGTGCTGCCCGGCGTGCTGCTGAGCCCGGTCACCCTGCTGGCCGGCCCGCAGGCCGCGCTGACCCTGCTGCTCACGCTGGGTTTCGCCGGGTCCGCCGCCAGCCTGTTCTGGGTGCTGCGCCGGTGGGGAGCCAGCCTCATCGCGGCCGCGCTCGGCGGCGCGGTCTACGGCTTCTCGCCGGCGCTGCTGAACTCCGGCATCGGGCACTACCACCTGCAGTTCGCCGTGCTGCCCCCGCTGATCATCGACGCGCTGCTGCGGCTGCTGACCGGCCGCGG
>Ga0335073_10002026_pt1 | contig 27725 bp, 20 predicted proteins | sample Lox_Sample_22_FD_207093 | JGI IMG/M metagenome (GOLD analysis project Ga0335073, IMG submission 207093) | Soil microbial communities from Loxahatchee National Wildlife Refuge, Florida, United States - Lox_Sample_2.2 | ecosystem: Environmental > Terrestrial > Soil > Wetlands | place: USA...
CTCCCGCCCGCTTTCGACGATCTTGTCCACGAATGCGACCAACTCGTCTGACAGCCGGATGGCGATTTGCTTACTCATACCATAATGGTACCCATTTTGGGATGCGATACATCGCACCCTCGCCCCAACAAGCCACGGCGGCGCTCGAAATCTTCCCCGGGGTGGCCTCGCGCGGGCCGGAGGCCGGTCGCCTCCGGCCCGGCCAGGGACCTGGGTCAGCCGTATTTATCCTGTTTGCAGGGATTTCGTGCCCGTCCGAGAGCGTCCGTGAACGCCCGTGAAACCCGTACCCTTCCATCGTAAGGAAGGGGTCGTCGGTTCGAGTCCGACGGAGGTTTTTGGCCTGCAAATCGCGGATTTTTGGAACTGGGTTTTCGAAGAGCCGATCGAGGGCGAGCGCGTCCACTTCGCGTCCACGCTTGGCCTGTTAGGAGGGGGTCATCAGACGCGAATTGCGCGGGTGGCGCGGGGGCGTTGAGCACTTCCTTGCGGTGCGAGTGGTTGAACACTTCCTTGCAAGTCGTGGGCCTTCAACCGGACCATGCTCAGCAACGCCCGCGGCAGTCCGGACCTCCCTGCTCCTCCCGCCCGAAACGGGCCAGCGTCTCGGTTCCGCCCGGCTGGCTGTCCTCGATGCGTTCCTTCCGCTACGCGTCGCCTCCCAGGCCCTACTGGTAGGGGAGAGCTTGGATCAGATCGAGTTCTTGCTCGGTTACCGCGACGCCGACGTGACCCTTGCCGTGTGCCCGAGCGAGGTCGCGGATGCCCGGCGGCGGTCTAACCGTCGGCCGCCTCCCTCACTAGTTCGGCGCGGGCGGAACCCACCGCTCTGTGGTGGGGAGGCCGTCGGGATGCTCATGGAGGATCTGTCCGATTGCATTTGCGAGCCGGTCGACGGCGCCGCGCATGCGGGCCCGGGTCGACGGAAGCAGGATCAATCCGGCATGAGACTCCCCCCGTGCGAGGCGCTCCGCAGCGAGAGGCCGGAAGTCCTTCACGTTGTTCGTGATCACCGCCCGCTCTTCGTCCGCGGCGACCTCGAGGATCACACGGTCGCTGCGTCCGGCTAAGTCGCGCCGGTCCACTACCGCCTGGACGTCGTCGCCGCGGTCCCGGAGCAGCTCCGCGATCCGTGGGGAGAGCTGCTCATCGAGAAGAGCCTTCACTCGCGGAGCGCGCGCTCGCCGGCGGCGGCCGCCTCAAGACCGCGTCGGTACTCGGCCTCGTTCAGCTCGATCTCCTCGTCGATCTCGTCGCGGTACTCACCGTAATACGCGACCGCGGCTTGCACGAGCCCGAGCGGAATCTGAAGGTAGGCGGCGGCTTCCTCGACCGACCCGTCGTTGTCGCGGACGGTGGCAATCACCTCCCACACGTCAAGGCCCGATCCGACCATGCTCGCGCGGCGGCCGCTAGGTCCATCTAAGAACTGGACCAGCGGGTGTGCGTCGTGCCGGAGCCCCTCTTCGAGGTATCGCTGGGCGAGGGCCCGCTCAGGCAACCCAATGCGACGCGCGTACTGGGTGAGGCGGGCTCGTGTCCCTGGCGGGAGGCGGAGGGTGTAATGGTCGGACACGGAATAAGCGTACCACGATGTGCCACATTGTGACACGCTTCTGACGAGACGGAGCGGTCTTAGGCCCGGGTTCGCGCGCGCCTCAGGGTTCGGTCGTAGAGGGGGTCGGGCCGTTGCGGGTGGCATCGGGCATGCCGCCCGGCGGCGGGGGGCGGCTTGAGGGCTGTCTCACCCGTCACCGTCTCGGTCTGGTCGCGGGTGGCGAGGTTGAGGTAGAGCCGGCGTGAGGCGCCGATGTAGGGGATTACGAGGATGAAGATGGCTGAGCCGGTCGGTTGATGGTGCTGACTGGATGGGTCGTAAACGGCAACACGAGCCCGCGAAAGATTCCTTGTCATCACACCCGGCCGGGAACTCTGGCTTGGGCAGCATGCCCTCGCTGAAATGACTCCGGGTCTAGAGGTCTAGACCAACCGCGTCGCACCGTCACCGGTCTGCGTTCCGGTGGGCACAAGGCAAGGCTGCCCGGGAGTCTGTGCGCGACATCGGCCGCACTAGGTGACCTGCCCACTTGGGTACGCGTGGTACTTGGTCGCCGAGCAGTGCTGGCCGAGTCACCGCCGCCCCCCGTGGCGCGGGTAGCCTCACTTGCGTACGCCCCCCGTCCCGGACCCCTCCGTCGCCAAGTCGTACTTCGCTAGGACCTCGTGATCACTGTCACCGTCTGGGCTCAGGGCCGCCCGTTCCTGACGACTGAGAGCCGTCAGGATCGGATCGGCCACGATCCGCAAGTTGTTCACCGCGACATCCACGCGAGTCTCCGGGACATCGTCACCGACGCCGTCTCGCAGAGTCCAGAAGACCTCTGCGGCCACATGCTGAGCTGCCTCGAGAAACGTTCGCGAAGGACGTGCGTCGATCAGCAGCGGTGCGCTGGTGAGCAGCATCTGGGTGTACGTGCGCAGCTCATCGGCCGCCGCGTCGCGTCCTGCTGCCGTCCGCGAGGTCGACTTAGTTGCGTCGACCGTCCGATCAGCTTGCGCAACGATGATCGCAGCCTGCGCGGCAACCGCCCGCGATCGCCTCCGGAGCTGCCGCTTGCGGGCCACCCGATCGACGATCAGGACGGTCAAGAGCAGGACCAGCAGACCGGAAACGACCGACGAGGTGAACGAGTGCCGCGACCAGTACCGGTGGACCGGCCCGCCGCTGATGTCAAGAAGCAGCAGGATGACTGTGATCATCACCACCACCAGGGCGCCGGTCCACGCCGGGGCTCTACTCAGCGCCTGCGGAATCCCAGGGGTGGCGGCGACCGCGTCGCACCCGTAGCTTGACGCGGGAGGGCGCCCGCGGTCGACGCGAGCTTCGAGGTCCACGGTGTCCCTCAGCTCGCCTTGCACTTGAGGTTGGTCGAGACCGGGGAGCCGCTGGAGTTATGCACCGTGTCGTTGACGTGCGTGACGGTGCCGGTGTTCGTCGTGCCGTTGTCATAGACGTCGAGCGCGAACGAGAGCGGATTGAATAGCGGTGCTGTCTGGTAGAGATCGTCGGTGGGCGCCTTGAACATCAGGCCGAGCAGCTTCGCGGACGGGAACTGGCTGGCGAACTGCTTGTTCTGGACGACGCGACCGTCGACGCTCGCGTATACCCATTGCTCGCTGCTCCCGGCGCCCGAGACGGTCACCCCGACGCTGCCGAACGGCACCACCGAGGCGAAGGGACGCCACGTGCTGACCGTGTAGCTGTAGACATTTCCGCTCGCGCCGTGATAGTCGAAGTCCGCGCAGGTGTATGGCGTGACGTCCTGTGGGTTGACGCTGCCCGGAGCCGTGCCGGCCTGCAGGCGATACAGCCGATAGCGGAGCGGGAAGAGCGTCGTGTAGGCGAGCTGGCGGGCGGCCACGACCAGCTGGTGGGTGGCCTGTTCTGCCTGTTTGCTGGTCCAGGACCAGTCCGCGGCCGCGTCCTTCAGGTTCGCGGCGTTCTGAGCGGCGAGCTGCAGCTTCGTCCAGTCGCCGACCAGGATGTCCCCGGTTTCGTCCATGCCGACGATGTCCGCGGTGTACCTGCGAGCCATGCTCGCCCCGAGGTCGGCGGCGGTCGTGCGGACGTTCTCCTGGGCGTTGCTTCCGTCGCTGTTCTGGTTCAGGACCGAGCCCAGATCGATCGCCGCGGACAGGAACTCGAGCGGGGCGGCGACCTCCTCGAGGGGGGGCAGGGCGGCCACTAGGAGCAGGAGATTGCTGGTGATGTCCGAGGCGTCGTACTCCACCGACTGCGAGCCTGTGCCGACGTCCTCGTTGACCTCAGCCGCGACCGATCCGATCTCCTGCGCGTTGCCCTGCGAGTCGAGCAGCGGCTTTTGGACGTCGCTGATCAGGCCCCAAACGCGCGGCACGGCGCTCCACTCCTTGCGCAGCTGGCCGGTGACCTCGTCGAAGTCTCTGCGGGTGAACGAGCCGCAGTCCTTGTAGCCCGACAGCGTGTCGTAGTACCCCGCCGCGCCGATGGTCGACGCCCACGCCGCCCAGTTGCCAGCGAGGTTCTGGTTGGTGTAGTTGGCCTCGATCGGGGTCCGTAGCGCACCGTTCGGGTCGATGTGCGCGGCGATGCAGTTCAGCGCCGCCTGATCGCCCGGGGCGGCGCGGTCCGGCCACGCCGTCGTCGGGAGCGACATGATCCCGCCCAGGCTGCCTGCCAGCGGCCGTCCCGGATCGTTCAGCTTGGAGGGGTACGCGTCGTCCAGGTAGAACTGGCTCGAGCTGTTGCGCGCGAGCAGGCCCGAGAGCCGTCCGCTGCCGCCGTGCTCGTGGGTCGCGACCTGTGTCCAGGAGCTGGGATACCCCGGCCAGTCACCGGGTCCGACCTGGGCGAACTGGCCGCTGGTCTTGCCATCGAGCGCGTCGAAGTAGTACTGGCTGCCGCCGAGGCGCTGCAGCTGGTTGGCCGCGAAATCCCATGCTCCCTGCGGGTCGCTGCCCTGGGGCAGCCGGCCGACGGCGCCGATCGAACGCACGATCACGAGCGCGGTCGGATTGGCGCTAGCACCGAGACCTAGGTAGGTCCCCATACCGTGTAGTCCCTGCGTCGTGTCAGGGAAGGTCCCCTGAGCCTCGGGCTTCAGGTTTCCCGCGTTCAGGATCAGGACGAAGAACCCGGGTCCGGACAGCTTGTCGGAGGTGTACGTCGTCTTCGGCACCTCGCTGCCGGGCTCGTCGCTTCCGACCGTGACAATCGCGGGATTGGCGTCCGACGCGCCCGTGTCGAGCGGCACGCGCTCGACGTTGACGAAGGTGAAGTGGTTGCCGCCCAGGTCCTCGCGCATGTAGCCGTGCAGATCCCCGGTCGCGTCGGACGACCCCGCCAGGTCATGCAGACCCCAGTTGACCGTGCCCTGGCCCACCGGGATGCCGGGCACGCCTACAGCCGAGAACGAGTCACAGGCTTGGTCATACCCGTCGCAGCCGTCTTCGGTTGAGATGTAGTCGGGGACCGACGACGCTCCGACCGCGTTCAGCGCCTGATTGATCGACGCGGCTGCGGCCGGATCCCCACCGCTGCCGACGTTGGTCAGATCCGAATCGGGCTTGGTGATGATCACCAGATCGTCGCTGGAAAGCTGCTTGACCCTGCTCAGCAGCCCGGACGCGCCCGCGGCGTCGTTGGCGTAGGACGCATTCTGCTCCTCCGCCAGCGTGCTCCGGTCGAGCACGACGAGCTGAAGCGCCTTCGATCGATCCGGGACGGGGTAGAACTGAGAACCGACAATGTTGGGGTCTCCCACCTGCACGCCCAGACTGCCGTTGGACGTGGCGATTGTGTCGATCGGGACGCCGATCGGACCGGCCGACAGTGCGGCGGACACCGTGGTCGTGGCGACGGATTCACTGCCGGCGTCGCACAACAAGCCCGCGCTGCTCACGTGGCCCGAGGCGCTGGCGACAGAGACCTCGAAGATGGTCACGCGCACGACCCACCGGCCCGGTCGATCCGGCCGCAGGAGCGGGTGGGCACTCGAGGCTCCAGCGAGCCGCGCTCGCGAGCCGGTAGGACGGTCTACGATCGCCCACCGGTAGACCAGGCGCTGGCCCGGGCCGGTCTTCACCGACTCCTTGGCGCTGAACTGGATCATGCGGCCGGTGTGGGCACGCCGGGAGATTCCAGCCGCGGCAACCGGGATCGTCGAGGGCATGTCGACCTTTAGGACGCGCTGCTGGTAGGTACCGCGAACGGAGTCGAGCGCCTGGAGCGTGAGAACGTTGCGACCGGGATGAAGGCCGCTGTTGGCATACAGGTTGATCGATCGCGTGCTTCCGCCGCGGATTGCCCGCGGCCCGCCGCCGTCGACTCGCACGTTGACGGCGAGCCCCGGGCGCACCAGGGTGACCCGGACCTCAGTGCCCGTACCGCAACCCGCGATCGCCTCTGCTGCGTTGAACAGCCCGCCGACCGGACGAGCCAGGACGAACGATCGCTGGGTGAACCAACGCCGGCCCTTTCCGTTCGACGTCCGCACATACAGCGTGTTGCGACCGAAGCCCAGGCCCGGCGTCGATCCAACGTGCATCGTGGCCGCGCGTTCACGTTCGCCCGCGCTCCGGAACGACCGGGTGATCGACTGCCCCCCGAGCCATGCCTGGAACGACCGAACTCCAGGCCCGACCCGCACGACCACCCGGGTGGAGCCACCGAGGGCGACGGTGCCGGAGGCGGACGGATGGAGGATCTGGGCCGCCCACGCATACCCTCCTGCATGTCCCGTAGCCCGTCTCTGCGCCGCCGCAGCGACGCACGTCATCGAGAGTCCCGACACGATCGCGACGGTCACGATCAGCGTGCGGAACTGCTTCATTCTGGCTACGACAACGTTTACGCGCCTCACGGTCTCACCTCTCTGATTCTTCGGCTCGCAGTGGCCGCATGAGTTCGGCCCTCGATAAATGACTGGCGCGGAGGATCTCGGAGGCGTCCGGGTTCAGCATCAGTGGTCGACTACTGAACTCCGAGTCCAGGCGGTCACTAAGTAGTCCGGCACGATGCGCGACGCTTCACGGCGCAGCCACGAGATGGGCGTACTCGGAGCCTCGTGCGCGCACGGCGCGTTGGGCGTTTCGCACTGCGTAGGTCACAATCGGGTTAATGCCTGACGCTGCACCGCGAACCGGGCGGTACGTGCCCGGGTTGGACACTGAGGTCGCGCCGGGTGGCGCGACGCCTGGCTGCTGTCTGCGTCGGCTGGAGCCGCCGTCGTCGGCGGGCTCACGGTGGTGCTGCTGGCCGGGCTCGGCAGCGGTGGAGTCGAGCCTGACGACTCCGACAGTCGTGTCCGCTGGCACCGGCGGCCGTTGCGGAGCTCATGTCAATCCGTCGTGCACTTCGGCGACTCGGCTTTAGCCGGTCTCATCTCCAGCGACCACCTGCGCGATCCCACCCAGCGAATGGCGGCTCGGTCCGACCGCGTCGGCGTCCACCATTTGTGCTCGACATCACCCCTCGCCACCTCGATCGTCTAGACGCCGGGCGGGACGACCGACGGCCACAGGCTGACCCAAGATCAACGTCATGGCGCGTACTGGGGATGCTGGGTGATCGCGCTCTGAGCCAACGACACGGCCGACGTCTACGTCGGTTCCGACATTGGGTTGAGCGCCCTCATCGGTCAGATGATGCCCGCGATCGGCGACGAGCGGGTCATGTGGGTCAACGTCAATTCCCTGGTTGCGAGCGGGCCGTACGCGGCGGCCAACATGCAACGGTGGAATGAGGCCTTGCTCCCGGCCTGCCTCCGTTATCCCAACATGCGCATATTCGCCTGGGCGGCGGTGGGGAAGGATCGCTGGTTCGTCCCCAACGGAATCGACTACTGCTCGCCTGGGTACGCCGCGCGCGCTCTCCTCATCGCCAGGCGTTGGCCGAGGCATTCACGGCCCGCGCTCCATCGCGCGACGGCTGCGTCGTCCACCCTAAGTCGCTCTCTGTGCCGGGGCTCGACGTGCCGTGAACCTCACTGGCTGGGCTCGGGATGAGCCCCGGCGGCGTCGGGGACATTCCGGCAACTCGACGCCAGGCGCCACAACCGTTCCAGGTCGTGAGCCGACGCCTCTTCCCGTTCAAGTGCCGCTCGATAGGCTACGTACGCGGTTTCGCGCCGTCCGCCGGTGGCCTGAAACCAGGCGCGGAGCAATGTCTCAGCTTCGCTCTCGGCGTAAAACCAAGCCAGGTAGGCATCGTCGATGAGGCGAACCCCGATCACGGCGATTTCGGCCTCAGTGTGCTGCAGCATCCCTTCCTCCTCCGTTTGGACGTGCAAGACGGCGAGCAGTCGCCTCGTTTAGCTGTGTCGTCCAGCGCGCGAGCTGGGCACGCTGACAGCATCCGCAACAACCAACGTGACTGATGTGTCCGCAGGCCTTCACCATGGGTCGATGTGACACCCCCTGGCAGACGCTGCTCCTCGAGTTGATCATCGGTCCACTCCCTCTCTTGGATCTTCTACCGATCTCGAGCAGCTTCACGAGCGCCGGCCCCCGCGTCTTCAGTACCCGGGCACTGAATCGCGGCTCGTCCGATACTGAGAGATGCCGAGGATGTACAAGACGTTGAGCATCAGTCCGGGGGATGAAGCGTTCAATTCGTCGGGCGAGGCCTGAGTTGCTCTCGCGATCAAGTGCCGCAGGCTGGTCATCCCGTTGGCTGAGAGGTTCGGCACGCGACCCGTGGATGGCTGTGGCGAATGTCTCCAGTCAAAGGGGAAGCAGCTCTCCAGTCGCGATCAGCTCGCGATGGGGCGCACCGATCGCCGCTGTGAACCTGGCTTCGATGGAATTCGCTGCGCAGCGGCTGGCCGGCGCTCCGGGGCTTCTGTTCGTCGGGAACCGGGGCGACGGTCGCTCGCGATTAGGGGCGCCCTCGCAAGAGCTGGGCGAGTCGCGGCGGGCGTATAGTCGCACTCGGGAACATGGGGGAACCCGCGTCATCCTCGAGGTCGCACGGGATCACGGCAACGTGGCCCCTGGTTGGGCGCATCGGCGAGCTCGCTCGCGTGGAGCAAGCTCGAGCCAGCGGTGCCCCGGGGGTCGTCGTGCACGCGCCTGCCGGCATCGGCAAGTCGCATCTTGCGCGCGAGGCACTCGCGCAGGCTGAGCGGGATGGCGCTTTGGCGCTGTGGGTGCAGGCCACCCACAGCGCGGCGAGCGTCCCCTTGGGTGCCTTTGCGCCGGTCATCCCGGCGGAGGTCCGCTCCGAGGATCGCTTTGAGCTGCTGCGCGCGACGATGCAGGCGCTATCCGGGCTGGCTGCGAAGGAGGGACGGCGGGCGCTCGTCATTGGCGTCGACGATGCCCAGTTGCTCGACGAGGTGTCGGCCTCGCTCGTGCTGCACCTCGCAAATGCGAGGGTGGCCTTCCTGGTGGCGACGGTTCGTGCTGGAGGGCCGTGTCCGGATGCGATCGTCTCACTGTGGAAGGATGCGGGCGCACAGCGCTTGGAGCTCGCGGCGTTCGACGAGCAGGAGAGCGCGGAGCTCGTGGAGCGGGTGGTGGGAGGTCCGGTCGAGCAGCGCGTGCAGCGCTGGGTGTGGGATTCGACGCGGGGGAACCCGCTTTACGTGCGAGAGTTGCTGCTCGGTGCCGTTGCCAGCGGCGCCTTGGTCGCGGTCGACAGTTTCTGGCGGCTGAAGGGCGCGCCGCCACTGAGCGGATCGCTCACGGAGTTGATCACGGAGCGGCTACGCGGTCTGGACGACTGCGAGCGCCGTGTGCTCGAGCTGCTGGCAATCGGCGAGCCGCTTCGCCTGTATGAGCTGATCGAGCTGGCCGAGGGCGAACCCGTGACGTCGGTCGAGAGCCGCGGGCTGATCCGCTTGGACGGGCGCCCGCCGGAGACGGACGTCAGACTCGCCCACCCTCTCTACGGCGAAGTGCTGGCGGCCGCTTTGCCGAGCCTGCGCGGGCGCGAGCTCAGGTTGTCGCTCGCCACCTCCCTGCAACAGCGCGGCGCGCTGACCCCGCGGGAGTCGCTGCGAGTTGCTCGTTGGCTGCTCGACGCGGGCGAGCCAATCCCCAGCGCAACCGCGCTGGACGCGGCTCAGGCCGCGAACCTGAGTGGCGATCCCGACCTGGGGTCGGTGCTGGCGGGGCGGGCGATCGAGGCCGGGGGTGGTGCTCGCGCGGCCATGTTGCTCGCCCGTGCCCACGCGATCGGGAAGCGCTATGTGCAGGCTGAGTCGGCGCTGGCCGGGCTGGAGGGACAGATCCAATCGCAGGAGATCGCCGTCGCGTACCTGAAGCAGCGCATTCCGGTCCTCTACTGGGGGCTGAAGCGTCCCGACGAGGCACAAGCACTGCTAGAACGGGCGGAACACTGGTGGCCGGATCCCGCATGGCCTCGGCGACTCGAGCCGGTGCGACTCGACCTGGCGGCGCTACTCGGGGGCTTCTCCGGCGCGGTCGATCGATCAGCCGAGATGCTGGCCGACGACTCGCTCCAGGGCGAGGCCAGGCGCGACATAGAGCTCCTGCATGCACTGAACCTGTTCTACAGCGGCCAGGCGCTCGCGGCCTACGAGTTGATCCGCCGCCAAGAGCTGACGGTCCCGCTTCGCAACCATCACGACGAGCGGGTGCTGATCGCACGGTGTCTGATCTCATTCGAAAGTGGTCAGGCATTGAATGAACTGGGCGCCGAACTGGTCGCGGTGCTCGAGCGGGGAGTGCGGGCCGATGATCGTGCTGCCACCGGACTTAGTGCACTCACGCTCGGCGGGCTAGCCTCGCTGGCGGGCGCATATCGCGACGCGAGACGCTTTCTGGCCGAGGCGGAAGTTCAGTTCGAGTATCGGGATACGTTCGGCGCGCTGATGATCACGCGGGCCCTCCAGGTCGGCGTCGCATACGCGACGGGCGACGAACGAATCGGCGTCGCGATGGAGCGCTGTCACGATGCGTTAGAGGGGCACGACCCTCTTCCGAACCAGCTCCCCTACCTGGCTCGCGCGCAGGCGTGGAGCGCGCTGGCCCGGTACGACCGATCCGGCGCGCAGCGACTGCTGTCGGACGGCGCCGCCCGGCTCGAGCACATGCCGGTGCATGCGGCGCAGCTTTCCTACGAGGCGCTCCGCGCCGGCGCGCCGGCCGCCCCGATCGGGCGTGCGCTGTCGGCGTTGAGTGAGCGGTGCGACGCCCGCCTCGTAACGGCCTACACGCAGCATGCGCTCGCGGCGGCCGCGCACGACGGTCCCGCGTTGCTCGAGGCTGCCGATGAGTTCGAGCGCATCGGCGCTCTGCGCTATGCGACGGAGGCGGCAGCCGACGCGGCGCGCGTGTTCGTTGAGGCTGGGCGGCAGGATTCGGCGCGGCGTGCTGCGGCTCGCAGCCGCGAGCTGTTCGGTCGCGGACAGGGCGGGACGTTACCCCCGATCGACGGGCTCGACCGGAGCGCAGTGGAGCTCACCGCGCGCGAGGCCCAGCTGGTGGAGCTGGCTTCGCTTGGGCTGACCAACGGGCAGATCGCGGATCAGCTCGTGCTGTCGGTCCGGACCGTCGAGTCGCACCTGTATCGGGCGATGCAGAAGCTCGGCGTGAGCGACCGGCGCAAGCTGGTTACTTAGGTCGGACCGGAGGCCAATTGCAGTAGCGCACTACTGACGATCTGGGCCGCAGCACGCAGGAAGGTTCCCGTCAGCAATCGGCAAAAGGCCGCTGGAGAAGGAGCTGACATGAGGAGCATCCGCCGTCCGTGGTGCACGAGCCTGGGAGTGGCAGCAGCGATGGGCTTGAGCCTGGCGACGTTGTGCCTCGCCGTCCCGTCGGCGGGAGCGGCTCGCCCGGCCGGGGGAAGTCCTTCCCCGCGGATCACTTTCTACTTCGGACTGCGGCGACCCGAGGCTCAGGCCCGCCGGGCGTTCTTCGCCGTACAGCAACCGGGCTCGGGGAGCTATCGCCGGTTTCTCACCCCTCGTCAGGTGGCAGCCCGCTATGGTGCCAGCCCCTCGGTGCGTTCGCGGTTCGTGCGGGACATTCGTCGCTACGGGTTCTCGGTGAGCGTCGACCCGAGCGGCGTGTTCGCCCGCGTGACGGGCTCCGTGGCGCTGTTTCAGCGTGTCTTCAAGGTGCGCATCACCCAGGGGATGGGCGACAACCCACCGGTGATCACCTACGGAACGCGCAAGCCGCTACGGCTTCCGTCCGACCTGCGTCCGCTCGTCCAGGACGTCGTCACCAGCTATCTGAAGCAGGTGAAGGTCAGCGCCAGCCACGCCGCGCCCGCCCGCAGCCTTGGCGTGTCCGCCGCTGCCGGTGGCCCCACGCGGACCGGGACCTGGACGGGCGGTTGCGCGCAGGCCGAGGCGACCGGCGCGTTCAGCTACGACCAGGTTCGCGACGCCTACGGGATCGACCAGCTTGGCACCGGAGCCGGCGCCTCGATCGCGATCCTCGGGCTGACGGAAGAGCCGTCGGCCCGGGACATCGCCGACAACGCCCGTTGCTTTGCGTATCAGAAGCTGCAGTGGCGCACGCTGCTAACCGATGGCGAGACGCTTCCGGTCCCAACCGGTCTGTTCGAGCCGCAAGAGGACCTGGCGCTGGCTCGCGGGATGGCACCGGACGCGTCGCTGATCTTCACCCAGGCATGGTCCGGGTCGGATATGTGGTTCCTCGGTGCCGCGCAGGTCCTGAGCGGACGACAGTTGCCGGAGAGCTTCTCGATCTCCTACGGCATCTGCGAGAAGGACGTCCGCGGCAATGGTCCGGACGTGACGCCGTCGACCCGCGCCGGCGCCAGCCTGCTCGACTCGCTCTTGGTCCGGCTCGGGCTGGCCGGAGTGGGCACGTATGCCTCGGCCGGCGACTCCGGCTCGAGTTGTAACGGCCTGCCTTACAGCGGTGTCGCGTGGCCGGCATCCTCGCCGTACCTGACCGCGGTCGGCGGCACCCGGCTGACGCTGGGCGCCGCCAACCAGCGCCTCGACGAGGTCGTGTGGAACGACCTGCGGTGGACGCCCGCGTCAGACGGTGGGGGCGCCGGTGGCGGCGGCTTCTCATTGAAGTCCGGGCGACCACCTTTTCAGGCCGGGCTGGGCCTGCCCGGCGACCGACGCGCCGTCCCCGATGTGTCGGCCGCCGCCTCATCATTCCCGGGCTGGCCGGTGGTGCTCGGCGGCCACTGGACCGTGGACGGGGGGACCAGTGCCGCAGCGCCGCTCGTCGCCGCCGCCATGGCCGTGGTGAGCTCGGACCTCCAGCGTCAGCAGCTTCCACCGGTGGGTCCAGCCGACGGGCTCTTCTACTACCTGGCCCGGTGCCGGCCGAGCGCCCTGCGGGACGTCGTGCAGGGTAACAACGGGTTCTTCCGCAAGGTTCCCGCCCGCTACGCCAAACCCGGCTACGACCTCGCCAGCGGACTGGGAGTGCCTCAATTCGCGCTCCTCGCGCAACTGATCCCGCCTCCGGGGGGCGCGGTCCCGGGCGGGTGTCCGGGCTCCGCCGCGGGATGATCGCCGGCACGGCAGCGGTTTCGACGCCGCCATCGTCGCGATGGCGCCGCCTGCTGGTCCGGGTCTCCGGCTGGCCAGCGCCGCCGCGCAACCTGCTGCTCAGCGCGCTCGTACTGCTGGTATTCCCTTGGGACGACATCCTGATCGACGCGCTTTACGGGGGCAACGCGAAGTTACCGACGTTCGTGGTTTACGGCCTGTGGAGCCTGTTTGACTTCTCGGTGATCTGGGTCCTCCTGGCCAGCGGTCGCCTCGTGCGCCCGGCCTTCGTGTACGGAGGCATCACCGTGGCGCTCGACGCCATGCTGGCGTGGGTGTATCTCGGGCTGACTCAGTACACCGGCGCGTACATCATCGCCACCGCCGTGCTGAGGTTTGCCTACCTGGCGCTCATCACAACCGTCATGTGGGTCCGCTTGAGTCATGCTCCGGCCTCGGGCGGCTGGCTCGGAAGATGGTTCGGGGTCGGTCGCGAGGCAGGTCGGTTACCGCCTCTGTTCACGTTTGTGGCGCCGCTGTTGGTGTCGATCGCGGTGGCCTACGCGGCTACGTTCTTCGCGGCGCTCACTTGCACTGGGCATGGTGGGCAGCGCGTGTGCGGGCCATACGGCCCGCCGATTGGCCACGCGTTCTTCGCCGAGGCCGCTCACATCGTCGCGATCCTGCTCGTCGCGCTCGCCATCGAGGCACGCTTGCTGGTCGATCGCTCCGGTCCTGAAGAGTGTGCCCTGGTGGGCGTGACCATGCTGGGCCTCGCGGTTGGCATCGCGACCGCCCTAACCGCGGCCGCGGCCAATTCCGAAACGCTTCCACTCGTATTTGGACTCACCGTCCAAGCGCTGGCGATCGGGGTCACGACCACGCTCATGCTGCCGTTCCTCAGGTTCTCGCGTGACGGTCAGTAGCGGCCCAAGATCGCGGTTCAGTAGTCACCTACTGACGACATCACTCGAGCCGGCAGCGATCTTTTACCAGCGCGCACAACGCGCGTGACAATTACGACGGAAGGAGTGCCCATGAGCGATCTAATCGCGATCGCCTATCCCGATCAGTACACCGCAGAGACCGTGCCGAAGACGCTGAGTGCGTGGGCGAGCCCGCCGCTGACATCGCACCCGCGCTGATCGAGCTCAGTAGCCGGGTCCGATGCGCGCATGCTGGACGGCAAGGTCGCGCATTGCGACGCGCCTGGCCGATCTCAACGCCTCCGCCCGGCTCGAGACCGCCGACCGGTTCGAAGCCATCGGCGCGCTGCTATATGCGTCCGCGCCGCCGCCCAAGCCTCCCAATGCTTCCTCGAGTCGGGCCGCGGCGATCCGGCGGCGCGGCGCGAAGCGCAGGCGACGCGATCGAGATGATCCGGCACGAGGCGGAGCTCGTCGAGCTAGCTCGCGACGGGCTGTCCAACGGTGAGATCGCCGAGCGCCTGGTGGTGTCCAAGCGAACCGTGGAGTCCCACATGTACCGGGCGGTGCAAAAGCTCTGGATCAACGACCGGCGGGAGGTGCTGGTATGAACACCGTACGCGAAATCCCGCCCGTGGAGCCGGCGGTCACCGACGCGGGCGCCGGCGCCGAGCCCACGGCTGCGGCGGCGAGTCCGCGGGTCGAGATCGTCGTCCCGATCCGGACGCTCCTGGTGATCGCCGGATTTGCCGCGCTGGCGGCGCTGCTGATCGCGCTGCGCGGATTGCTGTTCTCGATCGTGGTGGCCGCCGTGGTGTCGCTCGGACTCGACCCACTGGTCGGCCTCCTCGTGCGACAGGGATGGCGACGAGGCCGTGCGGCGGTGTGCGTGTTCGTGTCACTGCTGATCGTGGTCGTGGCGATAGTGGCCGTGGCCGTCAATCCGCTCTGGAGCGAGGGCCGTGCGTTCGCCGACCACCTCCCCGGCTACTGGAACCGGCTTGCCAACAACGCTACGCTGAAACCGCTCCTATCGCAGGTGAGCGAACGGTCGGTCGACTCCCACCTGTCGACACTGGCCCGGGAGCTGCCCGGAGCAGCCGGCACGGTACTCGGCCTGGCCGGGAGTGCGTTCTCCTCGCTGGTGTCGGTAGTGACGCTGGCGTTCCTCTCGCTGTTCCTGCTGATCGAACGACCGCGAATCGCGAATTGGCTGTTCGGCTTCACCCAGCCCGAAACCGAAGCGCGCTGGAGGCCGATCCTGGATCGATCGATCTCCGCGGTCGCCCACACGCTGCTCGGGAACGTGCTGATCTCGATCGTCGCCGCCGTGGTGGCCGGCCTGTCCGCGGTGGCATTCGGTCTGCCGTTTCCGCTCGTGCTGGCCGTTATCGCCGGCCTGCTCGATCTGATCCCGCAACTGGGCGCCACGATCGCCGGGTTGCTCCTGATCCTAGCCGGGCTCACGGTGAGCCTCCCCACCGCCGCGGCCATGCTCGTGATCCAGGCCGTCTACCAGCAGGTCGAGAACAACGTGCTGTACCCGGTGGTGTTCCGGCGCACGGTCTCGCTGTCCCCGCTGATGACCGTCATGGCCGTCATGATCGGGGCATCGCTCCTCGGCGTGGTCGGAGCGATCGTGGCCGTGCCGGTCGCGGCGCTCGGCAAGATCGTGATCAACGAGCTGGTGCCCCCGCGGCGCGAGCGGATCGCCCAGCTGCGTCAACATGGCGTGGCGGAGCTTCATCCTGGTGACTACGGCGCCCTGAGTACCGATGACACCTAGGTAAGGCGAGCTCACCAGGTTGGGTGCGCCTCACTCAAGACGTCGGCGGTGGTGACCGGCGTAACCTCACCGATACCTGCAGGGCGGCACCCGTGAGCTACCGGATCCTCACGGACGAGGAAACTGGGCATGGGGCACGGCGCGAACGACCCGCCACAGTTCTAGGATCGCGTCGCGTGGGACGCACTCCGACGGTCACTTGGTCCTGGTCGCGGGCACGCATGCCATGACAGCTCCGTTCATCAGGCTCGAGGGGCCGTGCTCTTGGCCCGAACCGCGATCTCGGGTTGTGTCAGTAGCTGTCGCGGCCAGCAGCGACTGTCTTCAGTACCGGTTACCTAACCGTTCGCCGCGTCCGTACTCAGCGGCAGAAATCCCGCAGCGACGCCGGCGGTCGCCGCGTCGTGACTCGGTTGGTCGCGACGCATGCGCAGGCCGAGCAGTGGGAAGATAAGCGTGGAGAGCAGCGCCGCCCCGACCAGGTCGGCGGCGATCGACGGGCTCATGCGCCCCGCCGAGGTCGCGAGCGCGGTGATGGCGAGCACCAATGGCAGCTGCGTCGAGCTCAGCAGCGCGAGCGCGCGGCGGCTGCGCAGGTCGAGCCGGCGGCGATAGAGGGTCAGCGCCGGCGTGCCGCGCACAATCAGCATCAGAGCGCAGAACAGCACAGTTCGCACGAGCCCGCCGACGCTCGCGAAGGCGGTGATGTCAAGGCTCATTCCGCTGACGGCGAAGAAGAACGGAACGAACAGTCCAAATGCGATCGCCGAGAGCTTCGAGTCGACGCCGGTGATCTCACGCTCGCGCAACAGCTCCCGCACGATCAGACCTGCAGCGAAGCCGCCGAGCAGCAGGTCGAGCCCGAGCCGGTAGGCGAGCAGAGCGAGGCCGAACAGCAACACGAGCATCCAGCGCACGGCAAGCTGGGAGCTGGCCTCGATCGTATGCTCGAACCAGCGCACTGTCGGTCGCCGCGCCTTGACGGTGAGGAAGCCGACGACGACTGCCGCGGTCACGAAAGCGATCAGGACCACGGCACTGTGGACCGAGCTCTGCGTGGAGAGGATGATCGTCAGCAGCAGGATCGGGCCGAACTCACCGACCGCTCCGGCGGCCAACAGGTAAGTCCCGAACGGAGTCGCGAGTTCGCCGCTATCGGACAGGACGGGGATCAAAGTGCCGATCGCGGTGGTCGCGATTGCGGAGCCGGGATACAGGATCGTCATGGTGATCCCGGCCCAGTGGAGCAGCCCTACCGCCGTGTAAGCGAGCACGAGCGACATCCCCCAGCCGAACAAACCGAGCCGCAGCGGCCGGCCGGCGATTCGTCTGACGTCGAGCTCGTAACCAGCGAAGAAGAACAGCAACCCGAGCCCGAGATCCTTGAAGAACAGGAGCGTCGAGGTCACTTGCAGGCCGAGCACATGCGGGCCCACCACGATGCCCGCCAGCAACTCGAGCACCACGACCGGAAGGATGACTCCCGCGCGGGTGGCGACCGAGGCCACCGTGCCGGCGATGGCCACCGCGGCCATGACGGCCAGGAATTCCTCCGGCGAGATCGTGTTGTGGACCACGTGCGTCACCTACTTCCCCGGAGCGACGAACAACCCAATCGCGTCCTTGACCACCGAATCGCGTTGGAACACGTGCACGAGCCGCGGCGCGGCGAGCATCGCCCGGGATTCGGACGTCGCGTCCACGTCGTCATCCTCGGCGCACGGGCTCGCCTGGGCCATCGGCGTCATCTGCGGCTCCTCGATCCAGTTGCTGGCGGGCTTGTGCCCGCGGCGAACGATCGTGCAGGCGCGGGGATCGGTCTTCCGTAGCCGGGTACTGAAGCTTTGGCGGCGATTACTTAGGACTTGGGGGCCCGGATTGCAGTACCGAGGCACTGCGCGTGGTCGTGGTCGACGATGACGACCGGCTGCGCAACCGGGTCGGCCACCTGATGGAGACCGAGTCCGGATTGCGGCTGGCGGGCGTGGCGCGGAGCGCGGAGGAGCGCGCGCGGTGTCCGCGTGTTGCCCGCGGTGCCGCCCCGCGTGGGGGCGATGCTCCACGAACGTCTCGATCCCGCCGAGCACCCGATCTTCAGCATGCTGCTCGCCGGGCTCCCGGCGTCCGACGTGGCCCGCGGGCTGAGGATCTCCCGCGCCGAGTTCGAGTCGCGCCGCTCCACGCTGCTCGGCAGCTCGAGACGCTGCCTCCCGCCGGCGGGATGCGCTACTGACCGCTGCTGGCAGCCCTTTCGCATCGGGAGAGCGAGCGCTAGTGTGGTGTCATGGCGGTCACGGGGGACCGGACCGGTTCGGGGGCGGCACATAGCTGGCCGCTGATCGGGCGCGACGAGGAGCTCGAGCGGATAGCGGCGATCCGTGCGGATGGAGCGTCCCCAGCCGTGGTCGTACTCGCTCCCGCCGGGGTGGGTAAATCGCGGCTGGCGCGAGAGGCCGTCGCAGCCGCGGCCGATGCGGGGGCGATGGTTTGCTGGGTCCAGGGCACCCGGAGCGCGGCCGCGGTGCCGCTGGCGGCGTGCGCGGAGCTGCTCCCCCCCGATGCCCGAGCCGATGACCCCCTGTTGCAGCTCCAGCGCACCAGCCGGACGCTCCGGGAACAGGCCTCGGGCAGACCGATCGTGATCGGCGTCGACGACGCCCAGCGGCTCGATCCGGCTTCGGCCGCGCTCATCCTTCAGCTCACGATCACCGGCACCGCCTTCGTCCTGGCCACGGTCCGGTCATCTGAGCCCTGTCCGGACGCGGTGCGGTCGCTGTGGAAGGATGCGGGAGCGGCACGACTCGAGCTTCGGCCGCTGTCCGAAGCGCACACCGCGGAGGTGGTCGAGGCGGTGCTCGGGGGCCCGGTCGAGCAGCGGGCCCGCCAATGGATCTGGGACAGCTCGCGGGGAAACGCGCTGTACGTGCACGAATTGGTGCGGTCGGCGCTGGCGGCGGAGGCGTTCGTGAGCGTCGACGGATACTGGCGGCTCACGCGACGCCCGGGACCCAGCGCCCCGCTGTCGGAGCTGATCGGCGGCCGCTTGTCGGAGCTCGGTGACGCCGAGCGGAGGGTGGTCGAGCTCTTGGCCCTCGGAGAACCGCTGCGGCTGCAGGAGCTGGTCTCGCTGGCGGGGTTTGCCGCCGTCTCGGAGGTCGAGGCGCAGGGGATCGTCAGGGTCGACGGCGCGGGCGCCGACGGCACGGCGCGGCTGGCCCACCCCCTGTACGGAGACGTGGTGCGAACCTCGATGCCCGCGATCGGAGCCGTCCAGCTCCGCCGCGATCTGGCCCGCAGCGTCCAGGAACGGGCGGACCGCTCGCGCGAGGACGCGCTGTTGATCGCGCGGTGGCTGCTCGACGCGGGCGACCCGGTGCCGGCCGAGCTGTCGCTCGACGGCGCCGCGGCGGCGATCGCGGCCGGCGATCCTGAGCTCGGGGAGCGGCTCGGCCGGTTGGCGCTGGACGCCGGCGCCGGCGTCCCGGCCGCCCTGCTGGTGGCGCGGGCGTGCGCGGTGCGCCAGCGCTACGACGACGCCGAGGAGCTGCTGGCGCCGCTGGAGGGAGCATTCAAGACCCAGGAGACGGCGATCGCCTACCTGCAGCAGCGCGCGGTCGGATTGATGTGGGGTCTGAACCGGGCCGAGGAGGCGATGGGGCTGGTGAACCGAGCTCTGGTGTGGTGGGATGACCCCGCCTGGTCGCGGCGGTTGACGCCGATCCGGTTGCGCGCGGTAGCGATGACCACCGACTTCCGCACGGCCGGCGAGCAGTGCGCGCAGGCGCTCGCCGACGAGGTGCTCGGGCCGGAAGAGCGCCGGCAGGTGGAGGTGATCTACGCGGTTCAACTGCTTCACGGGGGTCGCGTCCGTCAGGCCTGCGAGCTGATCGGTCGACTCCGGCCACCCATACCGCTCCGCGACGAGGCCGACGAGCTGGCAATGGTCACTTCGTCCATCGCCGGGATGCAGTCCGGCTGGGGAATCGACGAGGTGGAGCGCTGGATGGGACGCGCCCTGGCCGAGGCGATCCGGATCGACGACGAAGCGGCCGCGGGCATCAGCGCGGGCACGCTCGGTGGCCTGGCGATGTTGCGAGGGCGCTATCTGGACGCGGCGCGGTGGCTGCGGGAAGCCATCGTCCACATGGAGTATCACGACCCGTTCCGGACGTTGAAGACCGCTCATGCGATGTTGGCAGGAATCGCCTACTACACGGGTGACATGGATGGCGTTGCCGCGGCGATGGAACGCTGCCACGCCGCGACGACGGGGAAGCTGGCCACGACCGAGCGCGCGTACCTGGTTCGCGGGGAGGCGTGGCTGGCGTTGGCACAGGGCGATCCCTCACGTGCCCAGCGGCTGCTGTTGAAGTGCGCCGAGGGCTTCAGGGAGCCCATCTACGCGATGCACCTGTACCACGAGGCGATGCGCGTGGGCGCGCCGGCCCGCACGGTGAGCCCGCCGCTGGCCGCCCTGCGTGAGGAGTGCGACGCGCGTCTGTCGGCGGCCTACGCGGACGATGCACTGGCGCGAGCGGCCAAGGACGGTGCGGCCGTGTTGGCCTGCGCGGACGAGTTCGAAGCGATCGGGGCGCTCCGCCACGCGTCCGAGTGTGCCGCCGCCGCGGCGGAGATCTTCGCCTCGGAGGGCCGTCAGGACTCCGCGCGGCGGGCCGCCGCGCGGAGTCGCGAGTTGCATGGTCGGTGTCAGGGAGGCTCCGCACCGCCGGTTCACGGACTCGAGCCCGATGCGTTCAGCCTCACCGACAGAGAGAGGCAGTTCGCCGAACTGGCGGCGGAGGGGCTGTCGAACGCGGAGATCGCCGATCGGTTCGTCCTCTCGGTCCGTACGGTCGAGTCCCACCTGTACCGCGCCATGCAGAAGCTAGGCGTCAAGGACCGCCGCGAGCTGAAGGCCAGACCGGGACCTCACCTGTAGGTCAGCCTGTAGCCGAGCATCTGGGTAACGGTGACGAACTTGTAGCCGCGTGCCTTCAGCGTGGTGATCTCGGCGGGCAGAGCGTTCAGCGTCTGGTAGCGGGGACCGCCGGCGAAGTGCTGGAGCACGATCGACCCTGGCCGCACGCCCGACAACACCCGGCTGACGATGGCGCTGGTTCCCGGCAGTGACCAGTCACGCGGGTCGACGTCCCACTGGATCGTGGAGAAGCCCAAGGAGCCGGCGACGTTGATCAGCGATGAGTTGACTGAGCCGTACGGGGCGCGGAACAGGCAGGGCTGAAAGCCGGTGGACTTCTTGATCGCGGCGGCCGTCATCGCGATCTGGGATCGCTGCCCGGACATGGACAGCTTGGCCAGATCCGCGTGGCTCCAGCTGTGATCGCCGATCATGTCCCCGTCGTCCAGCATCGCCCGCTGAACCTTGCCGGTGGGGTCGTACTGGCTGATCTGGTTGCCGACCTCGAAGAAGGTGGCCGGAACGTCGTACCGGGCCAGCAGGTTGACGAACTCCATCGTCGGCGGCGAGCCCCCAGGACCGTCATCGAACGTCAGCGCCACCTGGCGAACGTTGCTCGGCCCCGCCGATACGTACCCGCGCCGGACCGGGACGCACCCGGCGAGCTGTGGCGTGCGCACGTTCAACAACGCGGCGCGGGCCGGGGAAAGGGTCTGGCAGCTGCCGGCGGGGGGAAGCCCAGTGGCGGGCGCGCTGCAGGCGGGCGCTCCGAGCGTGCTGATCACCTGCCAGCGCAGGGGCTGGTAAGCGGCCGCGATCGCGGACGGGACGAAGCTTGCGGTCAGATCGCTGTTACTCCCGCGGGTGACGGTCGCCGTGATCGCGCTCGCCCGGCCGCTCACACCTTTGCTGATCGGCGCGTAAGTGACCTGCGGAACGTGCTGTCCGTCACGAGGTCCGGCCAGACACAGCTGGCCGGTCGCCGACCCGCTGTCGGCACGGGCGATCAGGAGGCACAGCGTGCGTCGGTCACGCGCGAGCGCGCCCGGCGAGAACGGCTGGGCCATCTTGAGTTGCCATACGAGCTGCTGGCCGTTCTGGGTCAGCGATGCGCTCTCTACCGCCAGCGGCTGGCTCTGCGCCGCGGCTGGTTGGGTGACACCGGTGGCACTTGCGATGTGGGCGACAAGCAACACCAGTGCGACCATCATGGTCCCGACACTCACAACGACGGGTAGGACCGATGAGCGCGGCGTCCCACGCCGGGGAGGTCGAGTTCTCGGATTGATCATTATTCCAGCCTCTTTGTCTGATTTTCGCTCCGGGTGTCACCGGGCGTGAGCGCTCGTCACGGTAAGCGGCGATAGAGGACTGGTCGTCAGTAGGTAACTACTGCACTTCGCCAGATCTGGTACTGACGCGCCCGCGCCGGGCGCGAACGGGTCAGCGACGCAATGCGGCGATCGACCCCAGAAGCGACACGACCGAGGAGCGCGAAGAACGGCTACAGGGCAGCGTCGAGCTGCGAGAACAGGATCGTGCTGTAAGCCACCGTCGCGAAGCAAAGAAATTGAGCAGCCACACGTGACGGTTGACGTAGCTGAACTTCTGCTCGTCGATCGGGGGAAGGGGAAGGACGCCCTCGGGGGAAGGCATGGGCTCAACGATCGATGAGGGCCTCCGTGGCGTCGTCGGTAAGGCGCTACGGAAGCTTCCGCGCCGTGGCTACTGGGCTCGCGGTCCGGTGAGAGGGAGCGTGCGTGGGCAGCTCTTGGCAGCGATTACTTAGCCGGGTCCGGGGCCAAGTTCAGTAGCGCGCCACTGAGGATGGGGCGCCCGGCGTGCGCCACGCTCCGACCACTAAGCAGACCCACCGCGATAGGAGCAACGCAGCCATGAGCACAAGCACCAGCCCAGACCCGATCTCAAACTCGTCTCACCGCCCGGCTCCCGCCGTGTTGGTAGTGGAAAGGGACGGGTGGCTGGGCTCCCGACTTTGCGACCTTGTGGAGACAGAACCAGGCTTTCGGCTCGCCGCAGTGGCTATGGGCGCCGACGAAGCCGCGTCGATAGCGGAAAGTGAGCGGTGCGACGTGGCGCTGGTTGGACATCATCCTCCTTCGGAGAGCGGCTTTAGGGCGTGCCGTGACCTCAAGCTGACGTCCACCCCGCCCGGGGTCGTGGTCTGCTGCGACGACCCGGACGGCCTCTTGGCGGCATGCGCAGCTGTGGCCGATGCTGACGCGCTGATCAGCACATATCACGCCGGGGCGGAACTGCCCGCCGTACTCGACCGGGTCGCCCGCGGCGTGCGCTACCTGCCGTCGGTCCCGCCGAGTGTCGGAGCGATGCTGCGCGACCGCCTCGACGCTTCGGAGTACGCGGTGTTCGGCATGCTCCTCGCCGGTCTCCCAGCGGCCGAGGTCGCCTCGGCGCTGAGGATGTCCGAAACCGAACTCGAGTCGCGGCGGTCGGCGCTGATCGACCGGCTGGAGGCGCTTTCTGCTCTGAGGGGTATGGGCTACTGATCGCCAGGGCGCGTCGGTAACGGAAGACCGAAATGATTGCTTTTCAGGACACGGAGTTCCAGTTCGCGTTCGAGCGAACGCTCGGCGCGAGCTATCGCCAGGGCGCCGACATCGGCGAAGTGCTGGTCACCGCCCGGCGCATCATCGATGGCGACGCCGACTCCTGGCTGAACGAATGGACGGCCAGGGCCGGCGCGGCGTGGGCCTCGGCGGTCCGGGCTCGCCGGAGCGGTCGGCGGGTCAGCGCGCTGGCGCATTTCAGGCGCGCGGCCACGTACTACGCGACCGCGCTCTACCAGATCTCGCATTCGAGCGAACCGGATCGCCGACTCGACATGTGGCGACGCCAACGCGCCTGCTGGGATCAGATCCTCGACCTGAGCCCGGTTCCCGGCGAGCGGATTGCCGTCGCGTATGAGGATCGCACTCTACCCGCGTTCTTCTTCCCCGCCATCGGGGCGACTACCAAGCGGCGGCCGCTCGTGGTGGTCAACAACGGCTCCTATCAGGCCACGTCCGAGATGTGGGCGCAGGCCGGTGCCGCCGCGGCCGAGCGGGGATATCACTGGCTGACCTTCGACGGTCCCGGGCAGCAGGCGATGCTGTTCGAGCATGGGATCCCCTTCCGTCCCGACTGGGAGGCAGTCCTGACCCCCGTGCTCGACGAGATGCTGGCCCGTCGGGACGTCGACTCCGACCGGGTGGCGGTGATCGGCATCGGGCAGGGTGGCTACTGGGTGGCCCGCGCCCTGGCGTTCGAGCACCGGTTTGCCGCCGCCGTCGTTGACCCGGGTATCGTCGACGTGTCGACCGCCTGGACCGATCGGCTGCCGAGCGAAATGCGCCGGCAACTGAACGACCGCCGCCAGTCGGCGTTCGATCGCGAGATGCATCTCGCCGAGTTGTTCGCACCGAACACCACCGCGACGGTCCGGTTTCACGGCGAGCCGTACGGCCACAACGGCGGCTCGACGTTCCGACTCTTCCTGGCCATCGCGGCCTACCAGCTCCGCGACGAGGTGCGGCAGATCGACACGCCGATCCTGATCACCGAGTCCGAGGGCGAGCAGCTGTGGCCGGGACAGTCCCGGCGGCTGTACGACCGCCTGCGAGGTTCCAAGACGATCGTGACCTTCACCTCAGAGGAGGGGGCCGGCGGTCACTGCGAGCCGCTCGCGCAGGCGCTGCGCGAGGCCCGGATCTTCGACTGGCTCGAGGAACAACTCGGGTAACCACACAACACAAAGGAGACACCAATGACACCATCCACGCCCGATATGAGCGAGACCCGAGCGGCCGACGTGTACACCCTGGCGCCCGGGTACCACGTCTCGTTCCTAGCCGGCGCCGCGGAGGACGCCGCGCCGTTCGACCTGATCGAAGTGGTCGCGGGGCATCGCGGCGGGCCGGCCGCGCAACGCCACGCCGGTACCACCTGGTTCCACGTGCTCGAAGGCCAGCTGCAGATCCTCGAGGCGCCGGGCGATCGGCTGCTCCCGTCGGTGCGACTTTCGGCCGGCCAGACTCACGCGGTTCCGGGGGGCGTGGCCCACACGGCCCACGGCGCCGGCGAGGGCGACGTGAGGTTCCTGATCGGCGGCCAGCCCGGGACGATCCGCAGCTACCTCGCACGGTTCGATGAGATGCGATCGCTTTCGCGCGCTCGTGGACAGGTCGCGTAGCCATGCTGTCCGCTTGAAAACTCCATTCCATCTCCTGATCATCGCCGTGGTGCTCCTGCCCCTGCTCGGCGCGAAGCGCCTGCTCGAGATGGGCCGCTCGCTGGGCGGCGGCAGGCGCGCGTTCAGGGACGGTCTGCTTGGCGCGAACCCATCGCCCCGAGCCACCACACGCTCGAGTCCTCGGCCCAGCCGGCCGATCGGACCCGCTCCGAGACGCCGGCGCGCGAGGTCGTCTCGCTCATTACCGCCGCCGGGGAACGTTGCGATGCTGTGCTGGAGGATCGGGACGATCCAGATCTTCCTGCTGCGCAGGATCTGCCTGGCGCGCACGTCCAGCCGCGGGCTCGATGATGGTGCGGGTGTGCTCATCGCAGGTAACCCTCCGGGAATTGCTTGGTCATGTCGTCCCGCTCGCCTCGCCCGCTGTGGCGGCACTCGGTGTTTGGGGACGACATCCCGCCGGGGAGATCGCGCGTCCTCCGTAGCGGACTACGTAACTGGATGGCCGATCGCACTGAGACCGACTTGTGACAGCTCGATACCTCAGCGGTCGCGCGTCCGTGTCGTCGAACGCCTTGGACGCGCGCCGCTGAGGGCCCGGGCGGCCTTCTACGAGGAGAAGGGCGCGAACGCCCGGCCGGTTAATTAAGAGGCGCTAAGTCGCGCTGTGTCGCGCCTGCGGGACCCTCACGCACCCGCGCAGGTCGATCGGGCGGAAAGACGGAGGCCCATCAACCAGGGCGACACGCGCTGGGCGAACGTACCTCAGTAGTGGCGGGCGGCAAGTGCAGTACCTCGGTACGGACGGCAGGCGTCCGCTGCGCTGAAAAGGTGCAGACCAACGTAAACGCGGTGCCTCCCGGGCACCCCACCTAACAATGGAGACCTCGATGTCCTTCAATTCCCGCTCTCGTATCTCACCTTTCAAGCTTGCCGGGATCGGTGCGATCGCCGCCACCGCCCTGGCGGCTGCGCCGACCGCCCTCGCCGCCAGCTCGGGAGGCGCCTCCGCCGCGCCGGAGGTCGCGCACGCCACGCAAAGCTCGCCATTTACCATCGGCCTGAGCGCGACCACCGTGCAACCGGGCGCGAGGCTCGACATCTCCGGGCTGGCATACGCCCGCGCGGGGACGACCCTCAGCATCCTGTCCAATGCGATCTCCTCGGCACAGGACGTGAACGGCATACCGGCGGTCCAAACCCCGGCACTCGTCGAGGGCATCTACCACACGACGGTCCGGGTTCCGCCCGCAACCGAGCCCGGCCTTTATTCAGTCTACCTGCGCGTCGGCAATCGCCAAGTCGCCTCGATCTCCAACCTGCGCGTGGTCGCTCCCGGCTCGTCGACCGGCGGGTCGACGAGACTCAAGCGGTGTGCAGGCATCGGCTTCACCGTCCTGCACAACGACCGTGCCGGCAGCGCCTACCTCCCGGCCGGCGCCTACACGGTTTCCAGCAGCAACATGGACTGCGGCTCCGCCTCGGCCGACTTCACCAGCTTCCTGGCCGGCGCTGGCAAGTCGATCCCCGGATGGAACAGCACATCCTCGGCCGCCGGCCGCGCGACCTTTAGCCAGCGCAACAGCGGGCTGAGCTTCAGCGTCGCAAAGACGCGCTGATCTGGCCTCCTCCGACTGCCACCATCTGAGCGTTCCCCTCGCCGGCGGCAGATCTGGTGAGACCGCATCGGGCGGACGCGGGCCCCGCCGTCGACACCCCGGCGGGACCCGTGTCAGCCCCTGCGGTTATAGGTATTTGCGGGGATTCTTGCCCGTCCGAGAGCGTCGCCTCGCGCGCGATCTGCGTGAGCGGGGTTCCCGCGTAGACGCTCAGGGTCAGTAGTTCGAGCGCCGGTCGCGCGGCGCGCGCCTTTCGGCGCTGCCCCGGGCCTGGCAGGGCTTGGGCTCTTGCGATCGCGGCGCGGGCGCTCAGGCTCGCCCTGCCACGTGCGGCGCCGCCAGTTGCGCCAGTCGTCCAGGACCCGCCGTCGTGGGCCGGAAACACCGGCAGCTTCCGGTCGGTCGTCCCGACGCGAGAAACCATTCCCGTAGCTCGTCGGCGAGCGGCTTCGGCTGGGCGATGGAACGCTGTGCCCAGCGCGGTCGCAGCCGGGGTGACCCTCGCGATCGTGCTGAGCATGCATTTCGTCGTCCCGGGATGCTGAGTGTCGGTTCTGACGGGAGCCGGCTCGAGAAAGCGACGAATTAGGACGTTTTCTCGAGCCGCCTCCATGGTTTGCCCCGGCCGAGACGGCACCCGCCCCGCGCTTGTGACTGACTCACAACCCCGGTTCTTTTTGCGGCAGCCTCCTACAGCTGCGATTTCTTCACCATTGTGGCCTCCCGAGACGAGTCGACATGTCACCTATCGAGGCGGACCGGTGCTGCTGACCTTCTGGTCGGGGCCGCGTGCCACAGATGGCCCAGATCGCTCCGAACAGCACGAGTACGACGGTTCCCGTCCACCCCCCGGAGGACGTCGGCGTTCCGCGGTTGGCGAGGAGCGGCACGGCGGGGCGTTTGGTCGCTGTCTTGTCGATCATTTTCATACCATGGGCATTGCCGGCAACCGCGGCGAAAACCACAACGACGGGGTAAGTACGCGCGTGCTGGCTCACGCTGCCTGATGTCAAACTCCGGGCAGTGGAAGGACGCGGGTGCATGCGATTCAGAGTATCTCGATGCGATATTTCGGCGCAAGCGCGCCTGCCGTTCGCATGCGCTCCGATATCTCGTCCTCGGTGAGCGCCGGGGCTGGCGACGTGCGGGTCTGGAGTGGGTCTCCGAACTCGGCGAAGTAAGCCTCAAGTCCTGCCGGCGCGACGAGGCAAAGCAGACGAACCACGCGATCGGTCGGATTGTGGAATCGATGTGGCAAGCGCGGGCACGTTCAC
>Ga0335073_10002029_pt1 | contig 27707 bp, 21 predicted proteins | sample Lox_Sample_22_FD_207093 | JGI IMG/M metagenome (GOLD analysis project Ga0335073, IMG submission 207093) | Soil microbial communities from Loxahatchee National Wildlife Refuge, Florida, United States - Lox_Sample_2.2 | ecosystem: Environmental > Terrestrial > Soil > Wetlands | place: USA...
CCCCGCTAGCCTCACCCCGATGCGATCGCGACCCGACGTGCTCGTCCTCGGCGGCGGCGGTGTCCTCGGCGAGGCCTGGATGATGGGTGTCCTGGCCGGTATCGAGGACGGCACCGGCTTCGACCTACGCGATTGCGACTACTACCTCGGAACGTCCGCCGGCGCGATCGTCGCGGCGCACCTCGTCGCCGGTCAGCCTCCGCGCCGTCCCTCTTCGATCGGGACCGACCTCGAGCCTCCGGCCGCGTCACGCCCGGTCGACGGACTCGCGGCCGCCGGGTTGGCCGCGGCGCGGCGCGCCGGCGCCTGGGCGCTGGCCGCGGGCGCGACGTTCGCCCCGCTCGCGCTCGGCCTGGCCGCCCCCGGCGGGGCAGTGGCGCGCACGCTGCTGCTGCGGCGTCTCCCCCGCCCCAAGGACACGCTGGGCGACCTGCGGCGCAACATCGAGCGGCTGGACCCGCGGTTCGACGGGCGACTCCGGGTCGCGGCCGTGGACCGCGGGACCGGCCGACGCGTCGTGTTCGGCAGCCCGCGCGCGCCACGCGCGACCGTGGCCGAGGCGGTGGAGGCGTCGTGCACCGTCCCGTGGCTGTTCGCGCCGGTCGAGATCGACGGCCGCGAGTATGTCGACGGCGGCGTCTGGAGCCCCACCAACCTCGACGCCGCCCCCGCCGGCCGCGACACCCACGTGCTGTGCCTGAACCCCACGGCAAGCCTGCCGAGCACGGGCGGCGTGCTCGCGGTCGTTCGCGGCGTCTCGCGCACCGCCGTGTCGGTCGAGGCGCTCGCGCTCCGGCGTCGGGGCGCCGCCGTCCAGACGCTGGCGCCCAACGCCGAGTCCGCCGAGGCGATGGGCACCAACTTCATGGACCGCGAGCCGCGCGGACGGGTACTGGCTGCGGGCTACCGCCAGGGCCTGGCTTACGTTACGGCGTCCGCACCGGTCGTCCAGACGCCGCCACAGCCGTCGCTTCCTCTGCCTCGGCCATGATCCCGCGCCGGCGGATCGCGTTCGACAACGCACGTACGTAGGCGCGGGCCGCGGCCTCGAGGATGTCGGTCGACACTCCCTGACCGGAGCCGTTGACGCCGCTGACCTCGAGCACGACCGAGGTCTCGCCCAGTGCGTCCTGGCCGCCGGTGACGGCGTCCACGCGGAACTCGCGCAGCCGGGCGTCGGTGCCGGTGGCGGCGTTGATCGCGCGGAAGATCGCGTCGACCGGGCCGTCGCCGGTGAACGAGCCGGTGACCTCGTCGCCGTCAGGAGTCCGGATGCCGACTGTCGCGTGCGGCGGCCGGCGCGTGGACGCCTCGACGTCGAACCACTCGAGTTGGTAGCCCGCGATCTCCTCGCGCAGCTCGTCGGTGACCAGCGCCTCCAGGTCCATCGCGGTGACGTGCTTCTTCTTGTCCGCGATCTCCTTGAAGCGTTTGAACGCGGTGTTAAGGCCCTGGCCGGACAGCTCAAAGCCCAGGTCGGCGAGCGCCTGTTGCAGCGCGTGGCGCCCCGAGTGCTTGCCCAGCACGATCGAGTTGGCCTCGAGACCAACCGTGGTCGCGTCCATGATCTCGTAGGTCGTCCGCTCCTTCAGCACGCCGTCCTGGTGGATGCCGGACTCGTGCGCGAACGCGTTGCGACCGATGATCGCCTTGTTGGGCTGCACCGGGTAGCCGGTCAGGCGGGAGACCATTCGCGACGTGCGCGCGATCTCGCGGGTCACGATCCCCGTGTGGAGACCGACGTCCGCCGAGCGCGTGTGCAGCAGCATCACGATCTCCTCGAGCGACGCGTTCCCGGCGCGCTCACCGATTCCGTTGATCGCGCACTCGACCTGGCGGGCGCCGGCGAGCAGGCCGGCGAACGAGTTGGCGACGGCCAGCCCCAGGTCGTCGTGGCAGTGAACCGAGAGGACGATATCGCTCAACGAGGGGACGAATTCGTACAGGCGCGCCAGGTAGGCGGTGAACTCGTGCGGCATCGTGTACCCGACGGTGTCGGGGATGTTGATCGTGGTCGCGCCCTCGTCGATCGCGATCTGACAAACCTCCGCGGTGAACTCGATGTCCGCACGGGTCGCATCCATCGGCGAGAACTCGACGTCGTCCACGTACTGCTTGGCGTGCGCGACCGCAGCCCGGGCCTGACCCTTGACGTCCTCGCGGGTCGTCTGCAGCTGGTACTGGATGTGGATGTCCGAGGTCGAGATGAACGTGTGGATCCGCGGCCGCGCGGCGTCCTTGACCGCGTTCCAGGCGGCGTCGATGTCGGCCACATGCGTGCGCGCCAACCCGGCGATCACGGGGCCTTCGACCGTGCGGGAGATCTCCTGGACGGCCTCGAAGTCGCCCGGGGAGGTGATCGGAAAGCCCGCCTCGATCACGTCGACGCCTAGCCGCGCCAACTGCTGGGCGATCTCCAGCTTCTCCTGCGTGTTCAGTGAGATGCCGGGCGACTGCTCTCCGTCACGCAGCGTCGTGTCGAAGATCAGTACTCGGCTTGGGTCCTCGGAATTGCTCATGTCACTCCTCGATATCTCGGTCTTGATTTCTTCTCGGTGCTGATCTCGCGGCTACGTGCGGCCGCCCACGCGCTATTCCCCCCGAGGGGGGAGGAGAAGAAGTCGAAGATCGAGGCGAAGCGCCATGCGCGATAAAGCCTAGCAATCCGCTAAAGGACGGCGCGGGCGGGACTCTGCGGCATGATCTGGGCGGTGCGAAGGCTTCTTCTGATCGTCAACCCCGTGGCCGGCGGGGGCCGTCCGGCACGCGCGCTCCCGCAGGTCCAGTCCGCGATCCGGCGGCTGGGGCTCGACCAGCGGTTCGAGTACACGAGCAGCCTCCAGCATGGACGCGAGCTGGCGCTCGAGGCGGCGGCGAACGGCGAGGTCGCGGTGGCGTTCGGGGGCGACGGCCTGATCGGTGCCGTCGCCGGTGCGCTCAAGCACTCCGACGGCGTGCTCGGGATCCTCCCGGGCGGCCGCGGCAACGACCTCTGCCGCGTCCTCGGGATCCCGCGCAAGCCGGTCGCAGCGTGCGAGGTCCTGGCCGCCGGCGTCGAACGGGCACTCGACATCGGCGAGGCTGGTGAGCGGACGTTCATGGGGATCGCGAGCTGCGGGTTCGACTCGGTGGCCAACCGCATCGCCAACGAGACCACGCGGGTACGCGGTAGCCTCGTATACGCGTATGCGCTGCTCCGAGCGCTGCCGAGCTGGCAGGCGGCAGAGTTCGAGGTCACGCTCGACGGCGGCCCCACCAGGCGGTTCACCGGCTACTCGGTGGCCGCCGCCAACTCGAAGGCGTTCGGTGGCGGCATGCTCCTCGCCCCAAACGCCTCGCTCACCGACGGATTGCTCGACGTGGTCACCATCGAAGACATGTCACGACTTCGCTTCCTGGCACTCGCGCCGACCGTGTTCAGCGGACGGCATCTCCGCCACCGCGGCGTCGAGGTGGCCCGCGCCCGCGAGGTCAGGATCGAGTCGACCCAGCCGTTCACCCTCTACGCCGACGGAGAGCCGCTAGCCGAGCTTCCCATCACCATCCGCGCGCTGCCGGGCGCCGTGCGGGCGATCGTGCCGCGATGACGCTGCTCGGTGCCAAGATCGCGGCCGCGCGGATGGTCGGAGAGGTTGCCCGCCGTGCCGGGCGCGGCGGTGGGACGAGCCTGCCCGGCAAGGTGCTGATGGCGCTCGAGCCGGGTGCGATCTCGGAACTGTCATCGCGGCTCCCCCGGGGTTCGGTCGTGATCTCGGCGACGAACGGCAAGACGACGACGGCGGCGATGGTCGCGTCCGTCCTCGGTCACGCCGGCGTCCCCGTCGTGCACAACCGGGCCGGCGCGAACATGGCCGGCGGTGTGGCGTCGACGCTGCTCGCCGCGGCCCGCGGCGGCGGGCGGATCGAAGGCGAGCTGGGCCTGTTCGAGATCGACGAGTTCTGGCTCGACCGGGTCACCCCCCAGCTAGAGCCGCGCGCGATCCTGCTCGGCAACCTGTTCCGCGATCAGCTCGACCGCTACGGGGAGCTCGACACGATCGCCGACCGATGGGCGGGCGTGGCGTCAGGCGCTCGAGGCAGCCTCGTCCTGAATGCCGACGACCCGTTGATCGCCGACCTCGGCCGGGACGCGGCGAACGTGACCTACTTCGGGATCGAGGACCCGTCGGTCGCGATCCCCGAGATGCAGCACGCGTCGGACTCCAAGCACTGCCGCCGCTGCGGCGCCGCGTACGTGTACGACGCGATCTATCTCGGCCACCTCGGTCGCTATCGCTGCCCGTCGTGCGGGCGCGAGCGTCCCGCGCCGTCCGTCGCGGCCGAGCGGATCGAGCTCGACGGCACCCGGCGATCGCGGTTCGAGCTGACGACACCGGCCGCTAGCACGCCCATCGAGCTGCCGCTGCCGGGGCTCTACAACGTCTACAACGCGCTCGCCGCCGCCGCGCTGTGCCTCGCGCTCGGCGTCCCGCTGGAGACCGTGGTGGCCGGCCTGCACGACGTCAGAGCGGCGTTCGGTCGGGCCGAGCGGATCGCGATCGGCGAAGTCGAGCTCCAGGTTCTCCTCATGAAGAACCCGGCCGGCGCCAACGAGATCCTGCGGACGCTCGCGCTCGAGCACGAGGAGCTCGACGTGCTGGCGGTCCTCAACGACCGGACCGCCGACGGACGCGACGTGTCGTGGGTGTGGGACGCGGACTTCGAGATGCTCGCCGGCCACGTCCGGCGCGTGACCTGCGCGGGCACCCGCGCGGCCGAGCTCGCCGTGCGCCTGAAGTACGCGGGCGTGCCCACCGACCGGCTGCACGTCACGGCGGGAGTCCCGCCCGCGCTCGACGAGGCACTCGCGGCCGTCGGATCGGGTCACCTGTACGTGCTGCCGACGTACACGGCGCTGCTCGAGCTGCGCCAGGAATTGGCCGAGCGCGGTCACGCGGTGCGGTTCTGGGAGCCCGAGGCGGTGGCACGCCCGTGAGCGTCATCTGGCACGACGTCGAGTGCGGCGCGTACGTCGAGGACCTGCCGCTGTGGCGGTCGCTCGCCGCCGAGTACGGCGACCCCGTGCTCGACGTCGGCGCCGGAACCGGCCGCGTGTCACTTCTGCTGGCTCGCGAGGGGTACCGAGTGACTGCGCTCGACCGCGATCCAGCGCTGCTCGCCGCACTCGCACAAAGGGCCCACGGACTCGACGTCACCACGGTGGTGGCCGATGCGCGCGAGTTCGATCTGCCCGAGCGCTTCCCGCTGATCATCGTGCCGATGCAGACGATCCAGCTGCTCGGGGGCTCGGGCGGCCGCCACCGATTCCTGACCTGCGCCCGCCGGCACCTGCTGCCCGGGGGCGTGCTGGCGGTGGCGATCGCCGAGGTGCTCGACCTGTACGAGGCGGTCGACGGGCTGCCCGGACCGCTCCCCGACCTGCGCGAGGAAGACGGGGTGGTGTACTCGAGCCAGCCGATCGCGGTGCGCGCCGATCCGGACGGGTTCGTCCTCGAGCGCCGGCGAGAGACGGTTTCGCGAACGGGCGAGCGAACGGTCGAGGAGGACCTGATCCATCTCGATCTGCTCACGGTCGAGGATCTCGAGCGCGAGGGCGCCGCCGCGGGCCTGGCGCCCGCGGGCCGTGAGCACGTGCGCGAGACCGCCGACTACTCGGGTAGCGAGGTGGTGATCCTCGGTGGCTGAGCTCCGCGTGTGCGCGTTGTACCCGAACTTGATGAACATCTATGCCGACCGGGGCAACCTGCTCCTGCTCGAGCGGCGCTGCCTCTGGCGGGGGATCGACTTCACCGTCACCGCGAGCGGTCTCGGCGAGCGTCTCGACCCCGACGGCGCCGACCTCTACTACATCGGAGGCGGACAGGACCGCGACCAGCAGCTGTGCGCGCTCGACCTCGCCGAGGTCAAGCGCGACGCGCTCCACGCCGCCGCCGACCGGGGTGCGGTGATCCTCGCGGTGTGCGGCGGCTACCAGCTGCTCGGGCACTCCTATCAGCTCGGCCACGAGACGCTCCCGGGAACCGGCCTGGTCGATCTGGTCACCGTACGCTCGGAGGAGGAGCGACTGATCGGCAACGTGGCCATCGAGGTCGAGCTCGATCCGGGTGTGCGGCGCGTACTCGCCGGGTTCGAGAACCACGGTGGTCGCACCCATCTCGGTCCGGACGCGACTCCGCTGGGCCGAGTGCTGAAGGGACACGGGAACAACGGCGTGGACGGGTACGAGGGCGTCCGGCGCGGGAACGTGATCGGAACCTATCTGCACGGCCCGCTCCTTCCGAAGAACGCCTGGTTCGCCGATTGGCTGATCGAGACCGCGCTCGGCCTCGGCGAGCTCGAGCCGCTCGACGATCGGCTCGAGGCCGACGCCCATGCCGATGCCCGCCGAGCCGCGGGAGTGTGAGAGCCTGAGGTGATGAGGAGAGGGACAAGCCTCACGGGCTCGGTCTCGTCGGCGCTGGCGTGCGGGATCGCCGCGCTCGGTCTGGCGGGCTGCGGCAGCGGATCGCGCTCGGCGACTGCGGCTACCCCGGCGACAAGCGCAAGCGCAACCGCGGCAACGACCACGGTCACGACAACCGCGACGGTCACGACCACCACGACCGCCACCGAGACGGTCACGCTCCCGGGCGCCGGCAGACCGCCGGTGACGATCGGCGATGAGAACACGCCCGAGCAGTTCCTGCTCGGACAGCTCTACTACCAGGCGCTGAAGGCCCAGGGCTTCTCGGTCGCGCTCAATCAAAGCATCGGCCCGCCCGAGGTGATCCAGCAGGCGATGGCCAATGGGCAGCTCGCGATGTATCCGGAATACCTGGATACGTGGGACTCGACCGTCGCCGGCATCCAGCGCTCGTTCCGGTCTCGCCGGGACGCGTACCTGGCCGGGCAGCACTACGCGCTTAAACACGGCCTTGCGCTGCTGAACCCGACGCCGTTCAGCGATACCAACGCGATCGCGGTGACGTTCGACTACGCGGTCGAGAACAACGTCCAGTCGATCTCTGACCTGATCCCGATGGCGCCCCAGCTGACGCTCGGGGGCCCGCCGCAGTTCCAGCAGAGCCCGACCGGCCTCCCGGCGCTCGCACAGATCTACGCCGTGACCCCGGCGGCGTTCAAGCCGCTCGAGCTCGGTGCCCCCACGTACAAGGCGCTCGACTCGGGGACCGTGCAGGCCGCCGTCGTCTCGACGACCGATCCCCAGCTGCTGAGCGGCGCCTACCCGCTGCTCGCGGACTCGCAGGACATGTTCGGATGGGGCAACGTCGTCCCGGTGGCGTCGGTCCGCGTGCTCGATGCTGAGGGACCGGCGTTCGAGGCCACGATCAACCGCGTGAGCGCACTGCTGACGCTGCCGATGATCCGCGAGCTGAACGCGGCGGTCGAGATCGACGGGCAGGACCCGGCCACGGTCGCCACTCAGTTCCTCCAGTCCGAGGGCGTCCTGCCACAGCCCTCGACGACCACCTCGACCCCGAGTTCGACCTCGACGACCGGTTAGCCACTCGAGCCGAAGCCACCGGCGCCGCGCTCGGACAGCGCGAGCTCGTGGACCTCGACGACCTCGGGCGTCTCGACCCTGACCAACACGAGCTGAGCGATCCGCTCGCCGCGCTGCACGGTGAACGACTCCCGTCGATCGGTGTTCAGCAGCAGCACGCGAATCTCGCCGCGGTAGCCCGCGTCGATCAGCCCCGGGGCGTTCACGAGCGCGATCCCGTGCCGCGCCGCCAGTCCCGAGCGCGGCAGCACCAGCCCGGCCTGACCGTCGGGAATCTCAACGGCGATTCCGGTGCCGACCGAGGCGCGGTCGCCCGGCTCGAGCACGGCCTCGTCGAGCGCATACAGGTCGAGCCCCGCGTCGCCGGGATACGCCCTGCTCGGCAACCGCGCGCCGGCATCGAGCCGCCGCACCTTGAGGCTCATGCGAACGGTCGGCTGAGCGCGAAGTCCTGATACCGCGCAGCGACCGCGGCGGGAAGCTTGGCCATCACGCGGACGCCGTCGGGCGTGTCCTCGCGCTCGAGATCGCCCGCGACGCCGTGCAGCTCAGCGAGTCGCGCGCCGGCGTCGTACGGGATCAGGAGCTCGACGTCCTGGAGGGTGCGCGCGAACTCCTCCTCGATCCGCTGCTCGAGCGTCTCGAGGCCCTCGCCGGTCACCGCGGATACCAACACTGCACCGGAGTGCCGGCGCTCGAGCTCGATCCGGCGGTCCTCGTCGATCCGGTCGGCCTTGGCGAGTACGAGGATCTGCGGTAGCGCATCGGCACCGATCTCGAGCAGCACGTCCTCGACCGCGCGCGTCATCGCGACCAGTTCGTCCTCGGGGACCGAGGCGTCGACGACGTGGAGGATCAGGTCCGCGAGACGTGTCTCCTCGAGCGTCGCCCCGAACGCCTCGACAAGTTGGTGGGGAAGCTTGCGGATGAACCCGACGGTGTCGGTCACGAGGTAGTCGCGGCCGCCGGCGCGGAGCAGCCTGGTGGTCGGGTCGAGCGTGTGGAACAGGCTGTCGCGAACTCCGACGGTCGATCCGGTCAGCGCGTTCAGCAGCGTGGATTTCCCGGCGTTCGTATAGCCGGCGAGCGCGATCGAGGGCAGCTGTGTGCGCTCGCGCTCGGCGCGCATCACCGAGCGGCTCGAGGCGACGTGATCGAGCTTTCGCTTCAGCGCCGAGATCCGGTCGCGCGCGAGGCGCCGGTCGGTCTCGATCTGGGTCTCGCCCGGTCCGCGGGTCCCGATGCCGCCGTCGATCCTTCCGGCACCGAGCCGCTCGAGGTGCGACCACAGCCCGCGCATCCGCGCCAGGTTGTATTCGAGCTGGGCGAGCTCGACCTGGAGCTTGCCCTCGGCGGTGTGGGCGTGCGAAGCGAAGATGTCGAGGATGATCGCCGTCCGGTCGATCACTGGGAGCCCGAGCGCGGCTTCGAGGTTGCGCTCCTGCCGCGGCGACAGCTCGTCGTCAACCGCGACGAGATTGGCGTCCGACGCCGCCAGCTCGGCCTTCAGCTCGTCGATCTTGCCGGGCCCGAGGTAGGTGTTCGGGTGCGGGTGATCGCGCCGCTGCACGAGCTCGCCGACATCCGCGACGCCGGCGGTCTTCAGCAGCTCGCGGAGCTCGGCCAGCTGCTCCTCGCCGCCTTCGGGCACGACCGCGACCATGTAGGCGCGCTGCCGGGCGCGCCCGCGCGGGCGCTGTCCGTTCATCGATTTCTGGCTGTGAGGCTCGCGACTCTGCACAAAGCTGATGGTAGCTTCGGTCCCTCCACCTTAACCTTTTACCCGGCGGCAGATTCGATATCGGTAGGGGCAGTGTTAAGGCGGCTATAAGCGCCGGATGCGCTCGACCGCCTCGAGGAGCCGGTCGTCGGGCGTCGTCAGCGAGATCCGGAAATAGCCCTCGCCGCTCGCGCCGTAGGCGCCGCCGGGAGAGATGATCACGGCGGCCTCTTCGAGCACGTACTCGCAGTACGCGGCGGAGGACTCGAAACCCTCCGGGATCGGCGCCCAGATGTAGATCGTGCCCTTGGGCGGCGTCACCTCGACGCCGGCCTGGGCGAGGGCCTCGCACACCAGGTCCCGCCGGCGCTCATAGACGGCGTTCATCCGGTGCTTGTCGGCGTCGACCTCGGGCGCGAGGGCGGCGGCGCCGGCGAGTTGAACGGCCTCGAAGTTGCCCGAGTCGATGTTCGACTTCAGGTGCCAGTAGGACTCGATCGCCTCCGCGTTGCCGACGATCGCGGCGCACCGCCAGCCGGTCATGTTGTAGCCCTTCGACAGCGAGAACACCTCGACGCCCACCTCCTTGGCACCGGGCGTCTGGAGGAACGACGGCGCCACGTAGCCGTCGTAGGTGGTTTCGCTGTAGGCGTTGTCGTGGACGGCGAGGATCTCGTGGCGGCCGGCGAACTCGATGACTTCCTCGAAGAACCCGGGCGGGACGATCGCCCCCGACGGGTTGTTCGGGTAGTTGATGAACATCAGCCGGGCGCGCTCGCGATCGACCGGTGCCACCGCTTCGAGGTCGGGCGCGAAGCCGCGCTCGGCGAGCAGCGGCAGGAGCACCGGACGCCCGCCCGCCAACAGCGGTCCGCCGGTGTACACCGGGTAGCCCGGGTCGGACGCCAGCGCGACGTCCCCCGCGTCGAGGAACGCCAGGTTCAGGTTGAAGATGCACTCCTTGGCGCCGATTGCGGCCATCACCTCGGTCTCGGGATCGAGCTCGACGCCGAACCGTCGGTCGTAGAAGTTGGCGATGGCCTCGCGGAACTCCTGGCGGCCTCGATTCGACGGATAGTGGTGCGTGCTCGGATCGGCGACCGCGCGCTGGGCCTCGGCGACGATCGGCGCGTAGGTTGGCGTGTCTGGATCGCCGATCCCGAGGCTGATCACGTCGACGCCGGCGGCTCGCTTGGCGCGGACCTTGCGCTCGAGCTCGGCGAACATGTACGGGGGGATCAGGTCCAGGCGGCTACTACGTCGCATGCAGCTCCTCGAGGAAGGTGTCGGCGAGCGTGCCCTTGAACACGGGCACGGCCCACCCGGTCAGCTTGATCTGCAGGTCCGGGTCGACCTCAACGTTGAGCTCGCCCCCGTCGAGGACGACCGTAACAGGCGAGTCCCCACCGGCCAGGACATATGCGACGGCCGCTCCGGTGGCGCCCGTGCCGCTCGCGGACGTCTCCCCCACGCCTCGCTCGAAGATCCTTGCCCGGATGCGGGCCCGCCCGCCGTGGGCGGGGTCCGGATCATTGAGTTTGACAAACCAGGACACGTTCGTGCGGTTGGGGAACAGCGCGTTTCGCTCGACTTCGGGGCCGATCGCCTGGAGGTCGAGCCGCTCGAGGTCGTGCTCGTTTTCGACCCGGATGGCCGTTTGTGGGTTGCCGACCTGCACGAACTGGAAACTCCACGTGCGGCCGGCGGCCTCGAGCTCGCCGCGGCCGTCGTCGGCCCCCGACGGGTAGCTCGGGCTGGTTACCGTCGCGGTGCCCATGTCAACCGTGCACTCGGTGGCCGACGTGATTCGCGGCCTGATGTCCCCCGCAGCGGTCCGGATCGCGAACGAGTCGGCGTCGGTCCAGTCGTGGCGGCGAAGGTACAACACAGCCTCGCGCGCTCCGTTACCCGACAGCTCGGCCTCGGATCCGTCGGGGTTGAAGATCCTCAGTCGGGCGACGTAGCTGGGGTCATCGGCCGCAGAGAGGAGCAGGATTCCGTCGGCGGCCACGCCCGTATGAGGCGCGCAGATCGCGCGGATTCGGGCCTCGGTGAGCTCGAAAGGGAGGTTCCCCGCCTCCACGATCACGTAGTCGTTCCCGAGCGCTTGCCACTTCTCGAACTCCACGGGGCGCCAGTGTATGTGTACCGTCGCGCGCGCAATGGTCACGCGGCTCCAAGCCTGGGCCCGGCGCCGGCCGTCGCTGCCGCTGTGGCTGCTCGGCGCCGTCCTGGTCGTTTCGTTCGCGGCGCGCCTGGCGTGGATCGCCGAGCCGTGCCACGAGCCGTGCCGCACACCGGCCGACCATCTCCTGATCTTCGACGAGGACTACTACGTCAACGCGGCGCGCGTCATCGACCGGATTACGCCGCCCGCCGGCGTCCCCTACGACAACTCTCCGCTCGGCACCGACCCGAACTCCGAGCATCCGCCGCTGGCCAAGCTGATCATCGCGGGTGGGATCGAGGTGTTCGGGGACGGCCCGTTCGCGTGGCGGTTCCCGAGCGTCCTGCTGGGCACGGTGGCGATCCTCGGGATGTTCGCGCTCGTCCGGGCCGCGGGCGGAGGGCAGTGGACGGCGCTCGGGGCGGCGGCGCTGATGGCGGCCGACAACCTCATGCTCGTGCATGGGCGGATCGGGACGCTCGACATCTACGCAGTCGCGGCGATGGTGTGGGCGGCGGCCGTGTACTTACGTGGCCGCCCGATCCTGGCCGGCGTCATCGTCGGCGTGGGCGCGTGCGCCAAGGAGGTGACGCCGTACGTCCTCTTCGCCCTCGTGGTACTCGAGGTGCTTCGGTGGATTGCCCGGCGCGAGGGCGCTCGCGCCGCCGCAGTCCGCCTGGCTGCGTGCATAGTCGCCTCGGCCGGGGCGTTTCTCGCCCTGTTGACGGTCCTCTACCAGATCGTCCCGCCGTACAACCCGCAGACGGGCAAGCTCGTGTCGGGCATCCCGTTCGGCGAGGTCCGGCGCATCCTCAGCTACGCCGCCCACCAGACGAGCCCGAACGGTCCGAAGGGGATCGCCTCATACCCATGGGACTGGCTGGTCGACATCAAGCCGATCACATATCTGCGGATCAACCCGGGCCACCCAACCGCGGTTCTCAACCAGATCGGGCCGGCCGTGCACTTCCTCGGCATGATCAGCCCGCCGATCCTGCTGCTGGCGATTCCCTCCATGGTGCTCGCCGGGGTGGGCGTGTTTTCGAGTAGTCGCCGCTTCAGACCACTCGATGAGGTGGGCCTCGTTGGGCTCGCCTGGTTCCTCGGCACTTACATGCCGTTCGTGCTGCTCAGCCTCCTGGAGAGCCGGACGAGCTACCTGTATTACATGGTGATCGTCATGCCCGGGATCTACATGGCAGTTGCCGATCTGATCGGGCGGATCGGCGCCGGCCGGATCCTGTGCATCGCATGGATGGCGGCCGTGCTCGCGGCCGTCGTCGTCATGTACCCGTTCACCCCGTTTCCGTGAGGGCGACCGGGAGTGGGCCGTAGCGGAGGATGGTCGCGAGGTCCCTGGCGTACCCGGCCGAGAAGCTCCCGCCGATGTCGGCGCCCTTGTCGCCGTTGATCCCGTTCGGGTACTGCTTGAAGCCGATGAACGGGACCGTGATCAACCGGTTGTCGAGCGCGACGGCGAAGTGCTGGTTCAGCGTCTGGCCTGGGCTGCTGACCTCCTCACCGCGGCGCGCGATGTTCGCGGTGACGGTCTGAAACTCGTTCTTGCCGCGGTTGGTGAACCCGAACGAGACCATCGGCACGTGGGCGTTCGGATCGCTGCCCGCCTTGGGGTTCGTGATGTCGCTGCCGTAGAGCGCCACGTTGTCCTTGAGCACGAAGAACCGGCCGCTCGGATCGTCGAGCGACGGCGGGTTGGAGAAGCTCGCCGGGATCGCCTGCAGCACCACGGTCCCCCGGGGGACAACCAGGATCTGGCCATTTGACGCACGGACGCCCGCGGGCAGCCCGGACAGGAGGGCCTCCCTGCTGTCGTCGGGTCCGGCGAGGAGACAGTGCTCGCCGGTGGGTAGCGCGGTCCTCCGGGCCCGGGCAGCCGTGCCACAGGCAGCGCTTCCCGGCGCACCGAACATCCAGTACTGGGGAGTGATCCGCGAGTTGGTCCGACCGGCGGCGGGCGGCTGCCTCGAGGCGAGCGTCACAGCGTCGTAGAGGTTCATGCTCCCCGCTCCGGGCTGACCTGGGGCTCCGGTGTCCGCCCCCTGGCTGATCGCGATCGCGGTCGGATCTTGGGTCTGGAGCTGACTGGCGACCGTTTTGCCGTTCGGCGTGATCACGTTCGCCTCCCAGTCGTAGAAATCCAGCTGCGCTCGCGTAGTAACCACCGCGATGACGCCGGCGCGAGTGTCCGCGTTCGCGTTCGGAGCGGTGACGACGATTTCGTTTCCGGCACGTGACACCCGGGCGCCGGGAAAGACCGAGCCGAGACGGTCGCGGAGGATCGCCACGACGGGGTCGAGGTCTCCAACCCGCGCGTTGGACTCGATCGCCGTCGCCTTGAACGTGACGGTGACGGGGTGGCTCGCCGCCGGTGGGGTGATCGGGCTCGAGCCGCGGGCGAGCAGGATCGCGCCGGCCACCACGATCACGACCGCCGCGGCGGCGGCGACCGCGAGGTATGCGGAGACATTCGGGCGATGCGACGGGCGCGGTAGCCCTGCCTCGACGTTGCGCACGATCTGGGCCTCGACCCGGTCGAAGTAGTCGCTCACTGGTCACGCTCCGTCATTTGATGTCTCAGACGCGAGAGGCCACGACTGACTCGCTGTCGGGCGACGAGCTCCGAGCAGTTCAGCGTTCGGGCGATCTCGGCGTAGTCGCGATCCTCGAGCACCCGGGAGCGGACAGCCTCGCGTTGGGCCTCCGGGAGCTGTTCGACTAGCTCGATGACCGGCCGGTCTGGCGCGGAGGCGAGCTCGTCGACGCGCGCGAGGTCGTCGTCGTCGAGCACCTCGGGCTCGAACGCGAGCCGCCGGCGGGCACGATCCTCCACCCGACCGCGCCTGCGGCTCTCCCGCAGCTTGTTGCGCGCGATCCCGAGCACCCACGGGCGCGCGGAACCCGATCCGCGCGGGCGGAAGCGCTGCGCGACCAGGAAGATCGCGGCGAACACCTCGGCCGTGAGGTCGGCCGTCGCCTCCCGGTCTCGGGTCTCGCTGAGCAGGAACCGAACCACCGCCGGCAGGTGCCGGCGGTAGAACGTCGAGAACGCCGCTCCGTCGCCGGCGACGACCGCCGCAAGCAGCTCGCCGTCCGTGCTCTTCGTGTCTAGTGGCATCTCACTAGAAGACTTTGCGCAAGGCCGGTTGGCGTGACCTAGTCGCCGCTCGCCAGCCAGAGCGCGAGCACCTCCCCGGCCGCGTCCGCCGGCGATCGTCCCGTGGTGTCGACGATGCTCACGTCGGCGAGCTTCCGCATCCACGTCAGCTGCCGGCGCGCGTAGTTGCGCGTTCGCCGCTTCATCGAGTCGACGTCGCCGGCCAGCAGCTCCTCGAAGCCCAGCGCTTTTCGCGCGGTCGACGATGCTCCGGCGGCGTGGCCGGCGCGGACCTCGCCCTGCGCGCCGGCGGCGACCATCGCCTCGACCCGGGCGTCGATCCGCTCGTAGAGCTCGGGACGGTCCATCACCAGCCCGATCAGGAGCGTCGGGTGGCGCGTATCGCTGGTCCACAGCTCGGAGTCCCCGACGTGGGTATCGAGCTCTCCGGCATCGAGCAGCTCGAGCGCCCTGACGATCCGCTGCCGGTCGCCGGGATCGATCTCGTCCGCCGCCCAGGGCGCCCGTTCGCGGAGAACGCCGTGTAGCGCCGGTGCCCCCCGTCGCTCGAGCTCGCCCAGCCAGCGCTCCCGCGCCCCTTCCGGAGGCGGCGGCCTCAGGCTCAGCTCGGCCAGCGCGGCGCGGAGGTACAGCCCGGTCCCGCCAACGACGATCGGGCGTGCACCGGCGTCCAGCAGCGCGTCGATCTCGGCGTGCGCAAGCTCGGCGTACTGGCCGGCGCTGAAGCCGGCATCCACCGGCAGGAACGAGGTCAGCCGGTGCTCGAGCTGCTTTCGCTCGTCCGGGGTAGCCGCCCCGGTCAGGGTCTCAAGCCCCTGATACACCTGGAGCGCGTCGGCGGAGACCGCCACCGGCCGCTCGCCCAGCTCCCGCAGGCGGCGGGCGAGCTCGATCGCGACATCGGTCTTGCCGACGCCCGTCGGGCCGAACAGCGCGATCACCTCGGCGCGCGGCATGCGCCGGAGTATCGTGGAGCGATCAGGATCGGTACTGGGATCTCCACCGAGCACGACCCTCTTGCGGCCGGGACCGCCGCGGCCCGCTCGGCCGCCGACGAGCTCGACGGCGATCGTCCGGATCTCGCGCTCGTGTTCGCCAGCGGCGCCCACCTGGCCGCGCCCGAGGCGACGCTCGAGGGCATTCAGGCCGCGCTGGCCCCGGACGCGCTCGTCGGGTGCGGAGCCGGCGGAGTGCTGGGGCGCGGCCGCGAACTCGAGTCCGGGACCGCGCTCGCCGTGTGGGCGGCCACGTTCGACGACGGCGGGGCCGCCACGCCGTTCCACGCCACGCTGACCGAAGGGGAGAGCGAGCACCGGCTCGAGGGTCTTCCCGAGCTCGAGGGCTCGAGCGGGCTGCTGATGCTGTCGGACCCATATTCGTTTCCCACGGACGCGGTGCTGGAGTTCCTCGCCGAGCACGCGCCCACGGTCCCAGTGCTCGGAGGCCTCGCGAGCGGGCGGACCACCGGCGGTGAGGGCGCGCTGTTCTTCGGTGATCAGGTGTACGAGGAAGGAGCGGTCGGCGTCAGCCTCCAGGGCGTCGAGATGTTGCCCTGCGTCTCGCAGGGAGCTGCTCCGCTCGGGCGCGAGGTCACGATCACCGCAGCCGAGGGGAACATCGTTCACGAGCTGGCTGGACGGCCGGCGCTGCAGACCGTCGAGCAGATCATCTCCGAGCTCTCTCCTCGCGAACGCGGGCTCGTTGCCGGCGGGCTGCTGATCGGCGTGGTGATCGACGGCGGCAAGCCCGAGTACAACCAGGGCGACTTTCTCGTGCGCGGCGTGCTCGGCGCCGACAGCGAATCGGGCGCGCTCGTCGTCGGCACGCAGGTCGCTCCGGGCCAGGTTGTCCGACTCCATGCCCGCGATGCACGCTCGGCCGACGAGGACCTCTGCCAAGCGCTGAAGCTGCGGGTCGAGGCGCTCGCCGGCGAGCGCCCGGCCGGAGCGCTCGTGTTCTCGTGCAACGGCCGCGGCAGCGCGATGTTCGGCATCGCCGACCACGACGCCGAGGCGATCGAGCGCGAGCTCGGAGGGGCCCCGTCCGCCGGCTTCTTCGCCGCGGGCGAGATCGGACCGGTCGGCGGGCGCAGCTTCCTGCACGGGTTCACCGCGACGCTGGCGGTCTTTCCGCGGGCTTCATGAGCCGCCTCAGCGGCAACGTCGTCCTGACCGGCGCCAGCGGGGGGCTGGGACACGCGATCGCCCGGGCGGTGGCGCCGCGCAGCGCCGACCTCGTGCTCACCGCACGCCGGACGGAGGTGCTCGAGCCGCTCGCCGCCGACCTCGGCGCCCGGGTGGTCGCGTGTGACCTGTCGCGGCGGGAGGATGTGGAGCGGTTGATCGCCGAAGCCGGCCGGGTCGACGTGCTCATCGCGAACGCTGCGCTGCCGGCGTCGGGCTTCCTGCTCGAGTTGACCGAGCCCGAGATCGACCGAATGCTCGAGGTCAACCTGCGAGCGCCGATCGCGCTCGCCCGCGCGTTCGCGCCGGGCATGGCCGAGCGCCGCCGCGGCCACCTGGCGTTCATCTCATCCCTGTCGGGCAAGACAGCCTCGCCGGCGTCCTCGGTGTACTCGGCGACCAAGTTCGGATTGCGGGGGTTCGCGCTCGGTCTGCGCGAGGACCTGCGGCCCCACGGCGTGGGCGTGTCCGTGATCCTGCCCGGCTTCATCCGCGAGGCCGGGATGTTCGCCGAGTCGCGCGCGAGCCTCCCGCCGGGCGTGGGCACGCGATCTCCCGAGGAGGTGGCGCGCGCCGTGATCTCGGCGATCCAGCGAAACCGCGCCGAGGTGGCGGTCGCGCCGCTGCCGATGCGGCTCGGTGCGACGATCGGAGGGGCGGCACCCGGGTTAGCCTCGGCGTTCAGCCGGCTGTTGGGGAGCGAGCGGATCGCGTCCCAGATCGCCGCCGGTCAGCGCAACAAGCGCTAGCCGGTTCGCGGGTTCTGGACTCTTTGTTTCCGGCCTATCCGCCATAGGCGCAAACCCTTTGTTCCCGGGCGTTGATCACGGGTACGATCGGAACATGAGTGACTCCGCCTTCTGGCGCGAGCTCGGACAGCAGCTCCGCGTCGACTCCATCAGGTCCAGCGACGCCGCGGGGTCGGGACATCCGACGTCCTCGATGTCGGCTGCCGACCTCATCGCCGTGCTGATGGCCAACCACCTGCATTACGACTTCGACCAACCTAAAGACCCTCGCAACGACCATCTGATCTTCTCCAAGGGGCACGCCTCGCCCCTGTACTACAGCTTCCTCAGGGCCGCCGGCGCGATCACCGACGACGACCTGCTGACGTTCCGCCAGCTCGGCAGCAAGTTCGAGGGCCACCCCACGCCCGTGCTCCCCTGGGTGGACGTGGCTACCGGCTCGCTCGGACAGGGGCTGCCGATCGGCGTCGGTGTGGCGCTCGCCGGCAAGCGTCTCGACCGGCTGCCCTACCGCGTGTGGGTCCTTTGCGGCGACAGCGAGATGGCCGAGGGATCGATCTGGGAGGCGTTCGAGCACGCGGCGTACAACAAGCTCGACAACCTCACGGCGATCATCGACGTCAACCGCCTCGGTCAGACCCGCCAGACCATGCACGGCTGGGATCTCGATTCCTACGCCGACCGCGCGATCGCGTTCGGCTGGCACGCGATCGAGGTCGACGGCCACGACGTCGACGCGATCGACCGTGCGTACACCGAGGCGGCGGAGGCCCACGACCGCCCGACCGTGATCGTTGCCAGGACCAAGAAGGGCAAGGGCGCCAGCGAGGTCGAGGACAAGGAGGGCAAGCACGGGAAGCCGCTGTCCGATCCCAAGAAGGCGATCGAGGAGCTCGGCGGTGAGCGGTCGCTGACCGTGTCGGTCGCCAAGCCGACGGGGAACGCCGAACCCCACCGGAGCTCTACCGACGGCGGCGTCAAGTGGCCGCAGTGGGGACCCGACGATGAGGTCGCCACCCGGCGCGCCTACGGCGACGCGCTCGCGGCGCTCGGGGGCGAGCGCGCCGATGTCGTCGCGCTCGACGGTGAGGTGTCGAACTCGACCTTCTCGGAGCTGTTCGCCAAGGCGCATCCCGACCGGTACTTCGAGATGTTCATCGCCGAGCAACAGATGGTCGCGGCCGCGGTCGGCCTCCAGGTGCGCCGCTACCGGCCATTCGCGTCGACGTTTGCCGCGTTCTTCACGCGGGCGTACGACTTCGTGCGGATGGCGGCGATCAGCCGCGCCCGCATCTGCCTCGCGGGGTCCCATGCCGGCGTGGCGATCGGCGAGGACGGCCCGTCACAGATGGCGCTCGAGGATCTCGCCATGTTCCGGGCGGTCCATTCGAGCACTGTGCTGTACCCGTCGGACCCGAACCAGGCCGCCACGCTGGTGCGCGCGATGGCTGACTATCCCGGGATCGCCTACATGCGAACGAGCCGTGGCGCCACGCCCACGATCTACGGGCCGGACGATCGGTTCGAGATCGGCGGGTCGAGCGTCCTGCGCTCCTCCGACGACGATCAGGTCACGCTGATCGGTGCCGGCGTCACTCTGCACGAGGCGCTCAAGGCTGCCGACGCACTGAGCGCGCAGGGCATCGCCGCGCGGGTGATCGACCTCTATTCGGTCAAGCCCGTCGACGAGGAGACGATCCGGCAGGCGGCCGCCGACACCGGCGCGATCGTCACCGTCGAGGACCACTGGCCCGAGGGTGGAATCGGCGATGCCGTCCTGTCGGCGCTGGCGGAGGTCGAGGCGGTACGCGTGCACAAGCTGGCCGTGACCGGCATGCCGGGCTCCGGCAAGCCGGCCGAGTTGCTGCACGAGTTCGGGATCGACTCCGACGCGATCGTCGCCGCCGCCCAGGACCTGGTGCGAACGCCCGCCGGCGCGAACTAGCGGCCGCCGGCGCGGTCTTACGGTCCGCGCCGGCCCGGTCCGGCAACCCGAACTCAGGCGCGGCGAGCGGTGACGCGGGGCGAGCCGTCCTGCTCCTGCTGCTTCGGCTCGCCGCCGTCCTTGACGACCACCGGGTGCTCGCCGGTTACGGTCGCGAGCGCGTCGATGATCTCATCGGCCAGCTGCGCGCCGTCATCGGCCCGATCGGGCGTGGCCTGAACGCGGACGACGATCTCGTCCCCGTCGAGCTCCTCGAGCAGCACCGTGACCGGGCGGCGGGTCGGAGTCTTGACGCTGTCGTCGAGAATCTTCTGGACCTGGCTCACCGTGATGCCCCTGCCGAGACGGACGCGCACGTCGACCGACTCGGGCTCCCGGATCGGCACGACGACGGCCGACAGGACCACGTTGTTCGGCACCATGATCCGATCCTCGCCCTGGACCAGCGTCGTGTACAGCAGGCCGAGCGAGCTCACGATCCCTTCGATCTGCCCACCGACGGCTCCAGCCTGGAAGCGCACGCGCTCTCCGACACGGAACGGTCGAGCGCTGAGCAGCACCATTCCGGCGAACAGGTTGCCGAGCGTCTGCTGCGCCGCGAGACCGAGGATCACCGCGGTGAATGCGCTTGTCGCGACGAGCGAGCCCGCGCTCAACCCGGCGACGTCGAGCGCGACGACGACGGTGATCACGACCGTGACTAGTCGTACGAGGAAACCGACCGTGCCGGCCGTCCCCGGATCCATGCGCCTGAAGAACGTCGGTCCAGCCATGCGACCGATGTCCCGCGCGATCGCCCAGCCCAGGCCGAGCAGGGCGAGGACCGCAGCGATCTGGACCACCGTGCTCACCGTCCCGCTGGGATGCACGCCGAACCAGCTCTCGTAGTTGTCGTACAAGACGACGACGGCGATGAACGCCGGGATGAGAACCGCCACACGGCGGCGCGCGCTACGGACGATCTTTTGGTTGCCGTCGACCGCGAGGCCGACGCGCTCCCACTCTGCGCTGTGGGTCTCGAACATCTGATCGAGACGGAAATCTGGTTTTGGTGGCTTGAATCGTGGTGGCATTTGTCTCGTTATTGGCCTTGCGAACGCCTCTTACCTATCACCGACGGGCGGCCAGAGTTTCATCCGAGGCTCAGAATAGGCGACCCTGGTCGGGCGACCACATCGTTTCGTTTCGCGCGGAATTTGCGTCCTCCTGGTCCGGTTGGCGCGGCCCGTAGCGCCCGCGCATCCGCCCGGCCGGGGTCAGATCGGGGCCCTTCACGAGCTCGCTCAGGCGTTTGCGCTCGTCCGGCGGAGCGTAAGCGCCTCGCTGGTACAGCTTCTTATAACGGTCTACCAGATCAGGACGATGGTTCCGTAGCCAGTCGAAGAACAAACCCTTCACATCGGCCCGCAGATGCAGCGTGATCCCTGTCACGTAAGCCGCCCCCGCCTCTGACGCAAGCTGCAGGATCTCCGCGACCTGCTCGGGCCTATCGTTGATTCCCGGCATCAGCGGCGCGATCAGCACACCCGTCCTGATGCCGGCCCGGGTCAGCTCCGCCACCGCCTCGAGCCGCGCCCGCGGGTTCGGCGTATGCGGCTCGGTCGCCCGCCACGCGCGCTCATCCAGCGTCGGCACCGACAGCGCCGCGCTGAACTCCGTCCGCTCGGCGATCTGCCTCATCAGCGGCAGGTCCCGCAACAGCAGCGGGGACTTCGTCAGCACCGAGCACGGATTCGCCGCATCGCGCATCGCCTCCCAGATCCCCGGCATCAGCTTGTAGCGCCCCTCGACCCACTGGTACGGATCGGTGTTGGTCCCGAGCGCCACATGCTCGTGCGTCCACTTCGGCCGCGCCAGCTCCGCCCGCAGCAGCTCGGGCGCGTTCACCTTGACCACGATCTCGCGCTCGAAATCCCGGCCGGCGTTGAAGTCGAGGTACTTGTGCGTCGGCCTCGCGAAACAGAACACGCAGGAGTGTGTGCAGCCGCGATAAGGGTTGATGGTCCACCGGAACGGCATCTGCGACGCCGGGGGCACGTGGTTCAGGATCGACTTGGCCCGGACCTCGTAGAACCTGGTCTCGACCGCCTCGGGCACGTCGAAATGGCGGACGACGGCGCCGTCCCGGTAGCCCGGTAGTCGCGCCCGCTCTTGGACGTCAGTCTCGAGATTGCTCCATCGATGGCGGTAGGGACGGCCGTCTCCGGCCGCCCCCCGCTCAGATCCCGGCGTGCGCGTCAACGCACCGGGCTCCTGCCTCGGGTGCGAGCGTCGAATCGCTCGTTAGGGAAGGGATGCATTCGCCGCGGGGGTGGGAGGTAGAGAGCGGCGATTCGGCTCATTCGCGTCCAGTCCAGGCGTGAGCGCTGGCTCCGCCGCCGCAGCGACCGGTACCAGTGTCGGGTCACCTGCTTGTGGAAGGCGATGATCGAGTCGCTGTTCCCGGGCACCGCGTAGTAGGCGCAGTGCCCTCGCACCACGCTTCCGAGCCAGCGCCCTTGCTCGGGGATGGGGTGATGCCGGCGTCGCTTGAGCTCTTCCTTGACCTCACGCAGCTTGGCCTGCATCCGTTTGGCGATCGTGATCCGCTTGAGCATGAACCGCCCGTTCTTGGTCTTCGAGCAGCAGTGCTTGAACCCCAAAAAGTCGAACGTCTCAGGCTTCCCGAGCCCTAGCTGCTGATGCTGCTGAGCGGCGAACCGCCCAAACCGAATCAGCCGCGTCTTCTCGGGCGCGAGCCCCAGACCGAACTTCGCGAGCCTGCCGCGAAGGTCGGCGAGGAACTGTCGCGCATCGTGTTGATACTGGAACCCGACGATGTAATCGTCGGCGTACCGCACGATGATCACATCGCCGTGCGCGTGCCGATGCCTCCATTGCTCGGCCCACTGGTCAAAGACGTAGTGCAGGTAGACGTTGGCCAGCAGCGGCGAAACCGATGCTCCCTGCGCCGTACCCACGTCTGTCTGTGACCAGACCCCGTCCTCGATGATCCCCGCCCCCAGCCACTTGTCGACCAGGCGCAGGACCCTCCGATCCGCGATTCGGTGCTCGAGAAACCGCTTCAGCCAGCCTCGATCAAGGCTGCCGAAGAAGTCACGGATGTCCGCATCGAGCACCCAGTTCACTTTCGTGTTGTAGATCCCGGCCGCGAGCGCATCCAGCGCGTCGTGCGGGCCACGCCCCGGCCTGAACCCATAGGAGAAACCACAGAAGTCCGCCTCGTAGATGCTGTTGAGCACCTCCACGACGGCGCGCTGCAAGATCTTGTCCTCCAACGCGGCGATACCAAGCGGCCGCAACCGCCCATCCCCTTTCGGGATATACGCCCTCCGAGCCGGCTTCGCCCGATAGCCACCACAGTGGACCCGCCGGTGCAGCTCCCGAAGGTTCCCCTCCAGGCCCTCGCCATAGGCCCGCCACGTGACGCCATCCGCCCCCGTCGCAGCCCGCGGATTCAAAGCCCAATAGGCCGCCCGCAGACGGTCAACATCAACATGGTGCAGCAGCGCCGTGAACCGTGCCCCCTTTTCCCTAACTGCGATCCGGCGCACGCGATCCAGCGCACTTGACGCATCAACCCCGGCTCTGCGTCCGGGATGCGTTTTGCTGGCCGCGTTCCCCTCGGCCGATCCCCTTCCCTCCACCACCTCCGCACCCGCAGGCTTGTTCGGCGGCTTCGTAGGTACTACGAGATCGTCTGACTTCCCACGATCGTGCATCACGAGCGTGCCGCCTCAGCGTTCCTCGCGCGGCCCGGACAGCGATCAACCCGCCGGGCGACCATGGGACCTCCCTGTTCTCGCGCATGGAGATTCCGTGCATGCCCAGGTTCCAACGACCGCGCGGGGCCCACCGACAGCTCGCGAAAACGCTGCCAGCAGTGTTGCCTTCCGCTCTTCGTGACAGCGTCGGCACCCCGATCCCATTGATTTCGCGGCTCAATAGCCCAGCCTGCACGTACCCCTGCCAACGCTTCACCGACGCCCTCACGAACGCCAGCGCATGACTCAGGGCCGCCCCGGGTCGCTAACCCCTCGAGCGCAGGGCTCTCACATCCCCATCTCCACACCGGTTTATCCAGGCGCACCACGAACACATGTTCGCATGGCCCCCGGACGGACCGTTCAGCCCTCGACTGGACGAAACGCGACGCCTATTTGCCGAGGCTGAGCAGGTGACCGAACCGGCCGAGTTGCAGGGCCGAGGCCTCCAGCGACAGGGCGATCTGGGCGTCCGGCTCGATGCTGTCATGCGTGAGCAGCTCGAGCAGGCCGATCGTCGACGTTCCGCTGCGGACCGGCAGCAGCAGCGCCGAGCTCATGCCGTGCGCCGCCGCGGTCTGGAGCCGCACGTCGTCGACCACGTCGATGTCGGTCAGCCAGGTCAGGTGCGGTGCCTGGAGCGCCTGATCGAGCAGCGAGCCGTCGCGCTTCAGGCCCGCCTCCCAGGTCAGGGCCTCGAAGCGGTCGAGCCCGCGATGCGCGGTCCAGGTGGCCGCGCACCCCAGGCCGTCTGACTCATCGGGAAGCCATGCCGTCACGGTGTCCCAGCCGCCTTCCGAGCCGAGGACCTGGACGGTCTCTTTCAAAACGTTGCGCCACACCGACTCGCGGGCGAGCGAGGCCGCCAGCGTGCGCTTCGCGGTCGGCTGCCAGCTGACGCCGGACCCACTGTGCTGCTCGGTCGCCTCACGGACAGACTCGAGCGTGGCAAGCTCCACAGCGGGTACCACCGCCTCCGGAGCGTCGGCCGTCCCCTCGCTTTCCTCCAAGTCGATGTCGGCCGCGACGTCCGCGTCCGCCGCGGGGGCGAGATCGGGATCGGGACTCGGATCGGCGTCTGCGATCGGAACTTCGGCGCGCGCCTCGATCTGTTCCTCGAGCTCGGCGAGCCGCCCGTGCCCGAGCGAAACCTCGCCCTCGAGTTCGGCGACGCGCGCCTGCCCGAGCTCCACCTCGTTCTCGAGCTCCGCGACCCGCTCCTGCTCGACGAACACCTCGCTCTCGAGCCTTGCGACCTGCGCCTGCCCGAGTGCGGCATCGCGTTCGGCGTCGTCGGCGCGCTTGACCGCGACCTTCAGCTCGGCCTCGAGTTGCTCGAGCCGCGACTGCCAGCGCGTGAGCTCGTCGTCGAGACCGGCCGCCCGGGCCGTCCCGCGCGCGAGCTCGGCCTCGGCCTGCTGGGCACGGGTCCGCCACTGCTCGACCTCGGCCTCGGTCCTCTCGGCCCGTGCGAGGGCGGCGTTCGCATCGCCGTCGGCCTTCTCCACCCGTGCCGCCGCTAGCTGCAGCTCGCCCTCGGCCTTGTCCGCGCGCGTCACCGCGACGCGGAGCTCGCCCTCGGCCTTATCCGCGCGCGCCACCGCGAATCGCAGCTGATTCTCCGCCTTGTCGGCCTCGGTCGACGCGAACTCGACCTCCCGCTCGGCCTTGTCCGCGCGAGCGATGGCCTGACGGAGCTCGCCTTCGAGCTCCTGCGTGCGCTCCTGGGACTGTTCGAGCACCGCGGCGCGCACCCGCTCCCGCTCGAGGTCTCCTGTCAGCTCACGGAGCCGGTCCTGGGCGGCGGACGCGCCCTCCTGAAGCGCAGCGACCTGCTTGCGCTCCTGCTCGAGCTCGCCGGTGAGCGCGGCCCTGGCCTTGATCGTCGCGTCGAGCTCGGCGACCGCCTGCGCGAGCGCGGCCTCGGCAGCCGCGCGCGCCTTCTCGGCCGCGATCAGCTGCGCCCCGGAGTCGTCGCTGCTGTGCCGGCGCTCGAGCTTCGCGAGATGCTCGCGCGCCTGCTTGGCCTCGAGCTCCAACGCCGCCCGCGCGCTCGACGCCGACTCGCGCTCCGCGGCGACCGCGGCGCGGGCCACCTCCGCCTCGGCGCGTGCCTTCTCGACGTCGGCTCGCGCCGCCTCGGCGTCCGCGCGGGCCCGTTCCAGCTCGGTCCGGGCCGCGTCAGCGTCGGCACGGGCCCGCTTGACCTCGGTTCGCGCGGCTTCGGCGTCGTCGCCGAGCCGCTCTCTGACGAGCGCGAGCGTTCGCTCGAGCTCCTCGGCCCGCTCGCGCTCGCGCCCGAGGGCGCGCTCGAGGTCGGCGGCTTGCGCGGCCAGCGCAACCTCCGCATCGCCGCGCTCGGCGTCGCCGTCGGCGAGCTTGCGCTCGAGCTCGGTCAGCCGTGCCTGAGCCGTCTTCAGCTCGGTGGCGAGATCCTCGTTGGCGCTGAGGGCGGCGTCGCGTTCGGCGACCGCTGTCGCCCGCTCAGCTCGCGCCTCGGCAACCGCCGCCTGCTGCTCGCGGTCGCTCGCTCCCGAGGCCGGCTCGCTGCTGGTCGTCGTTGGCGCCGACCGGCCGCGGGCGTCGGGGAGCACGCTCCATTCGGCGAGCATCTCGGCGCGTACGCTCTCGGCGTCGAGACGGCTCCAGCGTTCGATCCGCAGCAACCGCGCGGCTTCGCTGCGGGCGACATTGGCGTCTGCGGACGGTGCCGCCACACCGCAGACGAGCGCCGGCACGCCCTTGGCGTCGCCCACCGGGAATCGGAGGACCACCAGCGCATCGCGCCCCTGGTAGGGCCCGACGAAGTACTCCAGCTGGAGGGGCTCCTCGACCTCGCCGTCGCGTTCCTGGAGGCGAGGTCCGTCGACCGTCTCAGCGGGTGGGAGCTCCGCGTCGGTACGGCCGAGCAGTTTCTCCTCGGTGGTGCCGAGGAATGTCGTGAAGCGGGAGTTCACGCGGACGTAGCGGCCGTCGAGGTCCTTCAGCCAGACGATCGCCGGGCTCTCGTCGAGCGCCCCATCCAGCAGCGCTCCGCCGGCGTCGCCGAGCGACGGCAGCGCGTCCGTCGGCAGCGTGATCAGCACGTGGCGCGCGCCGCCACGGTCAGACACGGCCGCGATATCGACGGCGATCCCGTCGAGCTTCAGTACCGCGGCGTGAGCTTGACCGTCGAGGACCCGCTGGAGCTCGGGGGACTGCTTGCACAGCTCCTCTCGCTCCGCGAACCACCGCCGAAACGGCTCAGTGCTGTGCTCGAGCCGGCCGTCTTCGCCAAGCAGCCCGAGAGCAGGCATATTCGTGACCGCTGCAAGGGTGGCCATTACCGCTCCACTGATCCGTGGATCACTCCCACAATCAGCGTTTCGGCGGGCTAGGAGCCCGGAACCGCTGCAATCCCGGCCTCTGGACGGATGTCCACTTCGCCGGGCCAGAGAAACTGGACGAATGTCAGCGGGCGGCGCGGCTCAGGATCGATTCCTGGCCCAAAAGCGTCTGGCTGGTGGCGTCCTGGATCTCGACTTCGACCAGCTCTCCGGGGGCTCCGAAGCCCGCGAAGTTCACGACCTTGTTGTGCCGGGAGCGTCCCCGTAGACGGGATGGATCGGTCCGCGAGGGGCCCTCGACAAGCACTTCAAGCGTCCGGCCGACGAATCTCTGAGCGCGCTCTTGCGCGCGCCGCTGGACCACCCCGACGAGGCGCTGTAACCGCTCAACCTTCAGCTCGTGCGGCACCTGGTCCGGCAGGTCCGCGGCCTCGGTGCCGCGGCGGGGCGAGTAGATGAACGTGAACGCCCCGTCGTATGAGACCTGCTCGGCCACCTCGAGCGTCTGCTCGAAGTCCACGTCGGTCTCACCGGGGAACCCGACGATGATGTCAGTCGTCAGCGCGCAGTCCGGCACGTGCTCGCGGATCATCGCCACGCGGTCCAGGTAGCGCTCGCGCGTGTACGTGCGCCGCATCCGTTTGAGCACCGCGCTCGAACCGGATTGGAGCGGCAGGTGGATGTGCTCGCACAGCGCCGGGAGCTCGGCGTGGGCGCGGATCACGTCCTCACGCATGTCCTTGGGATGCGGGCTCGTGTACCGGATCCGGTCGATGCCGTCGACGGCGTCGATCCGCCCGAGGAGTTCGGCGAAGGTGATGCGCCGCTCGCGCGGAAGGTCGCGCCCGTACGAGTTGACGTTCTGGCCGAGCAGCGTCACCTCGCGGACGCCGTCGTCGGCGAGCGCCCGGACCTCGGTCACGAGCTCATCCGCCGCCCGGCTGACCTCCCGGCCGCGGGTGGACGGCACGATGCAGTACGAGCACACGCAGTTGCAGCCGACGCTGATTTGGACCCAGGCGTGGTGATCGCGCGCCCGCTTGGCCGGAAGGTGGCCGGTGAAGCCCTCGAACTCGAAGTAGCCCTGAGCGCTGAGCGAATCGCTGACCAGGAACTCCGCCAACTTGTGCACCTGACCGGGCCCGAAGGCGACATCGACGAATGGGAACCGCGCGAACACCTCTTCCTTGACCGACTGCGCCCAGCACCCACC
>Ga0335073_10002031_pt1 | contig 27694 bp, 28 predicted proteins | sample Lox_Sample_22_FD_207093 | JGI IMG/M metagenome (GOLD analysis project Ga0335073, IMG submission 207093) | Soil microbial communities from Loxahatchee National Wildlife Refuge, Florida, United States - Lox_Sample_2.2 | ecosystem: Environmental > Terrestrial > Soil > Wetlands | place: USA...
TTCTGGCCAGGGTCGTGTCGCGTATGTAGACGGTCACGTGCCCCCGGGTGAGGCCGGGGGCGCGGGCTTTAAGCGCCCGCGCCTGTTACGTCATGGCGCGGTCCTCTCGTCTGGATGGGAGCTGTTTGCCAAAGGCGTCGGGGTCGGGGGCCGAGGCGATCAGGAGCCGCGTGTACTCGTGGCTCGGGCGCTGGGTCACCTGCTCGGCCGGGCCGCGCTCGACGATCTTCCCCGCGTACATCACGAGGATCTCGTCGGCGAAGTACCGGGCCGAGGCGATGTCGTGGGTGATGTAGAGCACGGCCAGGTCAAGCCGGGTGCGGAGGTCGTCGATCAGGTCGAGCATCCCGAGCCGGATCGAGACGTCGAGCATCGAGACGGGCTCGTCGGCGAGCAGCACGCGCGGGGTCGCCGCGAGCGCCCGGGCGATCGCGACTCGCTGGCGCTGCCCGCCTGAGAGCTCATGCGGGTAGGCGTCACGGAACTGCTCCGGCGGGGTGAGGCGGACCTGCGCGAGCAGCTTGTCGAGCTCCTCGGTGCTCGCGTCATGGCCACTGCGGCCGGCGTGCAGGCGGAGCGCCCGCGTCAGGTGGTAGGAGACCGTATGGAGCGGGTTGAGCGAGGCGAACGGGTCCTGGAAGACCATCTGGACCTCGCTCTTGTAGGCGCGGAAGCCGCGCCTGGAGCTGGGCTCGATCGCCCGGCCGTCGAGCAGGATCTCGCCGCCCGTCCGTGCTTCCTGCCCGGCGAGCAGGCGAGCCACGGTCGTCTTCCCCGAGCCGCTCTCGCCCACCAGCGCCGTGATCGCTCCGCGGCGAAGTTGCAGGGACACCCCGGCGACCGCGTCGACGTCCGTCTTCCGTCCGATCCGGTAGCTCTTGCGGAGGTCGACGGCCTCGATCACGACAGGACCTTCGGCCGGGGGCCGGGGCGCGCGCGACACGGCCTGTCGTGCCGCGGCGGCCGCCGCGTTGACGAACGGGCAGGCGCTCAGGTGATCGGGCTCGACCGGCGTCAGCAGCATGTCGACCCCCTTGCACGCGTCGGTGGCGAAGCCGCAGCGGGGGATGAACGGACAGCCCGTGAGCGCGCCCCGGAGATCGGGAGGGGAGCCGGGGATCCCTGTCAGCTTGACCCGCGGTCCGTGCAGTTTCGGGAACGAGGTCAGCAGGCCTTGGGTGTACGGGTGGGCCGCGTTCTTGTGGATCTGCTCCCGGGTCCCGGACTCGACGATCTGACCCGCGTACATGATCACGACGCGGTCGGCGATCTCGAGCAGCAGCGACAGGTCGTGCGTGATGAACAGGACCGAGAAGCCGAGCCGGTCCTTCAGCTCGAAGATCTCGGACAGGATCTCCCGCTGGACGACCACATCGAGCGCGGTCGTCGGCTCGTCCATGATCACGACCTCGGGGTCGGCGGCGAGCGCCATCGCGATCATCACGCGCTGGCGCATCCCGCCCGAGAGCTCGTGCGGATAGCTGCTGAGGCGCGCCCGCGGGATCCCGACCAGCTCGATCAGCTCGACGACCCGCGCGTGCCGCTGTTCGTCGTTCAGGGGGAGGTGGGCGCCGATCGCGTCGAGCATCTGGTCGCGCACGCGCAACACCGGGTTCAGCGAGTTCATGGCGCTCTGGAACACGATCGCGATCTCGCGCCACCGGAGCGCGCGAAGCTGGTTCTGATTTGCCGCAAGGATGTCCACGCCGCCGTTCGTGATTCGCCGGCCGTGGTAGGTGACGCTGCCGCCGGTGATCACCGCGGGCGGGCGCAGCAGCCGGAGCGACCCGTACGCGAGCGTCGACTTGCCGCAGCCGCTCTCGCCGGCGAGGCCGACCACCTCGCCCGGGTTCAGCGCGAGCGACACGTCCCGGACCGCTCGCACATCGCCCGCCCCGGACCGGTACGCGATCGACAGGTCGCGGATGTCGAGCGCGGGCATGGGCGTAGGCGTGGGCGTCGGGGGCGCCGGCTCGCCCGTGCGGTCCGCGCCCGGCTCGACCACCGCGCTCACACCGTCTCCTGCTTGGTCTCGCGGAGCACCGGGGTCGGATCGGACGGACGCCACGTGCGCCGTCCGACCTTCACGGTGCCGGTCGCCCGCAGGCGCGGGTTGCCGAGCTCGTCGAGCCCGAAGTTCAGAAGGACCATGCTCATGCCGAACAGCGCCACGCAGATCCCCGGCGGCGCGTACCACCACCACGCGCCGAGCTGGACCGCGTTGCCGTTCTGGGCCCAGTAGAGCATCGTCCCGTAGCTCCACTTCGACAGGTCGGCGACGCCGAGGAACGCCAGCGCGACCGACGTCAGGATCGCGTACAGGACCGTGCCGACGAAGCTTGCGGCGATCAGCCCGACCTCGTTGGGGAGAATCTCGAACAGGATGATCCGCCAGGTCCGCTCGCCCGACTCGCGCGCGGCGGCGACGTAGTCCCGATTGCGCAGCGACAGGGTCTGGGCGCGGATCACTCGCGCGCCCCACGGCCAACCTAGCGCGCTCAGGACGATCGCCGTCGGAAGCTCACCCGAATGCGGTAGGTAGCCGAGGATGACGACGAGCAGGGGGAGAGCGGGCAAGACCAGGAACACGTTCGCGAGCAGCGACAGTCCCTCGTCGGGCATTCCGCCGAGGAAGCCGGCCGACATCCCGATCACAACCGCGAGCAGGGTCGCGATCAATCCGGTGAGGAGCCCGAGCACGACGGTCGAGCGGGTCCCGACGAGCAGTTGCGACAGAACGTCCTGCCCGGTCGCGGTGGTGCCCAGCCAGTGGGTGCCGTTGGGCGGGAGCGGCAGCGCTTGGCCAGGCGTGCTTGCGGTCGGGTCGAACGGGGCGATCGTCGGGCCGATGATCGCGACGAGGACGAACACGCCGAGGATCACCGCGCCCACCTTGGCCTTGCCCGGCATACGGCGGAGGGCGGCGGCGACGAACATCAGTACGCCGTCCTCGTCCGCGTACGCGGGTCGGCGAAGAAGTACACGATGTCGGCGAGCAGGCAGGCGAGCAGCACCGCGAGCGAGATCACCAGGAAGATCCCCTGGAGCAGCGGGAAGTCGTCCGAGGTCACCGCGTTGTACAGCGTGAGCCCGATGCCCGGATAGGAGAACACGATCTCCATCACGAGCGCGCCCGCCACCACGAAACCGAGCGACAGCGCGAACCCGGCGAGGTTCGGGAGGATCGCGTTTCGGGCGGCGTACGTGAACATCACGCGCCGCGGCGAGAGTCCCTTGGCCTGCGCGACGAGCACGTAGTCCTCGGCGATCGTCGTGATCATGACGTTCCGCATCTGGAGCATCCAGCCGGCCATCGAGGTGACCACGATCGTCAGCGCCGGGAGGAACGAGTGGTAGGCGGCGCTCGAGATGAACGACCAGTTCCAGCCGGGCGACAGGCCGAGGCTGTAGCCCTGCCCGAACGGGAACAGGCCCCAGCTCACCGCGAACAGCTGGATCACCACGAGGGCCAGGAAGAAGTAGGGCGTCGCCTGGAGGAACGTGAACGCGGGCATCGCACGGTCGAGCCACCCGCCGCGCCGCCACGCCGACAGGATCCCGAGCAGCGTGCCGAGGACGAAGGCGATGATCGTCGCCGTCCCCACGAGGATCAGCGTCCAAGGCAGCGTCTGACCGATCACCGTCGTGACCTTGGCGGGATACAGGTTGACCGACAGCCCGAGGTTGCCGTGCGCGAGGTCGCCGAGGTACGAGAAGTACTGGCTGATCAGGCTCCCGTGGTTGTGGGTCCCGAATTCGGCCTCGAGCGCCTTGAGCGAGTTCGCGTCGAGCGTCGGGTACTTGGCGAGCAGCGTGTCGACCGCGTTGCCGGGCATGACCCGGGGGATCGCGAAGTTGACGGTGATCGCCACCCAGGCCGCGACGGCATAGAACGCCAGTCGGCGGGTTATGAACCACATTTGCTGTTTCTTCCTCTCCTGCGCTTCCGCTGAAAACGCTACCGGAACTGTTTCGCGACTGTCAAGGCCATTTTTATTGAGTTTTCCGGTACTGTGCGAGCAATGCGTGCCGCCGTTGCTTGTAACGTTTCGGGAATTGTGATTCAATCCGCCGTATGAGTTCCACGGATCGCTTGGAAAACGGCCGCAATCGCTTGACGATCCGCCAGGTGGCGGACCTCGCCGGCGTCTCCACGGCGACCGTGTCGCGAGTGATCAACGGACGCGCCGAGGTCTCCGAGCGAGCGCGGGAAGCGGTTCTGCGGGTGGTGCGCGAGCACGGCTACAGCACCAACCGCACGGCACGCGGGCTCTCGGCGGGGCACACCGGCCTCGTCGGCGTGACCACGCCGGTGGTCCATCACTCCTACTTCGCGGTGATCCTCGACGGCGCCGGCGAGGCGCTGTACGAGCAGGACATGCGGATGGTGCTGTGCCCGACCCACCACGAGCACGATCGCGAGGTCTCGCTGCTCGAGCGGTTGATGCAGGGCACGACCGACGGGGCGCTGCTGATCCTCCCCGAGGAGTCGCCGGACGAGCTCGCCGCTCTGCACGACCACGGCTACCGGTTCGTGATCGCCGATCCTTTGAGGCCGCTCGACGAACGCGTTCCGACGGTGTCGGCCGCGCACTCGTCGGGGGCGAGCGAGGCGGTCGAGCACCTGCTGGCGCTCGGGCACCGGCGGATCGCGGCGATCACTGGTCCGCGCGGCTGGATCGCCACCGAGGAAAGGCTGCGCGGCTACCGCGGCGCGCTCGCAGCGGGAGGCGAGATGCCCGACCCCGACCTCGTGGTCGAATCGGACTTCCACGCCGAGGGCGGCGTCGAGGCTGCGCTGTCGCTGCTCGACCGCCCCGACCCGCCGACCGCAATCTTCGCCTTCAACGACATGCTCGCAATCGGGGTGATGCAGGCCGCGAGGCGGCGCGGAGTGCGTATTCCGGAGGATCTCTCGGTCGTCGGCTTCGACGACACATTCGAGGCCTCGATCGTCACGCCGCCGCTCACCACCGTGCGCCAGCCGCTCGCGGAGATGGGGCGCATGGCGGTGAACCTCCTCGTCCGCCAGCTCCAGAACCAGCGGATCGAGGCACTCCACGTCCAGCTCGAGACGAAGCTGGTCGTGCGCGAGTCGACGGCTCCCGCGGTTCGCTAGCCGCCGCCTGGGGTCATCCGGGTCCGGAACCTCCGGTAGGCAATTCCGCGAGGTAGGGTTGGCGCGCCGTGAGCGTCTCAGCGCCGAGCGTCTTCATCAGCTACAGCCACGAGGACGAGTCGTTCAAGGACCGGGTGGTGAAGCATCTCGCGGTGCTCGAACGGACAGGGCAGGTGGCGCTCTGGAATGACCGGCAGATCGCGGCCGGCGACGACTGGCGCAGCCGGCTGGACCAGGCGCTGGCCGCAGCCAGCATCGCGCTGCTGCTGGTCTCAGCGAACTCGCTGAGCTCGCCGTTCATCCTCCGGGAGGAGGTGCCGGCACTGCTGCGGCGGAGCGCCGTGGGTGGGATCCGGATCATCCCGGTGCTGCTCCGCCCGTGCGCCTGGGAGGAGGTCGAGTGGCTGGCGCGCCTGCAGATGGTCCCGCGCGACGGGAAGGCGCTGTCCTCGCTGCCCGAGTATGAGATCGACACCGTGCTCGCGGCACTGGCGCGGGACGTCGCGCCACCCGCCCGGATTTCCCCTGCGCCCGCGGTGACCCAGACTCCGGTCCCCTCCGGGAAGCTCATCGAGCGCACGCCGACGGTCTGGACTGTGAGCCTGTCCCTCGGTGGGACCGATGCCTATGAGCTGGCGATCACGACCACCGAGATCCGGCTCCGGGGCACGCCGCTGAACGCGAAGAAGCACCTTGTCGTTGCCGCGGTGACGCAAGCGGTTTCGTTCGACCTGGCGCTGCCCGGCCAAGGATCCGACTTGCCCGTCAGAGTCAGGGTGCATTTCGACCTTCGGTCGTCGAGCAACGTCGTCGGCGTCGAGATACAGGTTCGCGACGTTGTCGTCTTCGAGGAGGGAAAGGTCGGCGTGCGGGGTTTAGGTTTTCCCAGCTGACGCGGCCGTTTGGACTAAGCCAATCCGCGCTCGTTGGCAACTAGTCGAGCCAATCTGGACGCGAGCCAGCGCTTAATCAACGTCCTCGGCGGGCAGGACGATACCCGAGCGACAATGGCGCGGGTCAGACCCTGGGAAGGCGAGGAGTTGGTGTCGCACCACCGTCGGTGGTCGCCGTCCGTGCTGGGCGGCGCCTGGAGGCGGGCGGCGGCGCTCGGGTTCGCGGGCGTGCTGCTGGCCGCGCTGGCTACGATCGTTCTCGGCGCATCGACCGGCGCCGCCGCGCCGGGCCGAATGGCCCTGACGGCGGCGATCCATCATCAGCCGTTGAGCAATCTCGAGCGCACGTCTCCCGCCGCGCCGCGGCTTGTATTCGGGATCTATCCGGGCGGCGCCGCCGGCACGGTCGGCCCGAGCGGCCCGGTGGCGCCGGAGAATCCGGCCTTGCGTTTGGCGGCGCTCGGCCAGCTGCGCCCCGCCGGACGGCCGTTCGTGCTGCACCTCTATGCGTCTTACACCGGCGCCGACGGATGGTCGGCCGCGCAGCAGGTCGGTCAGGATGTCGACCGCTACGGACGCGCCGGCTTCCAGACCGAGCTCGTCATCGCCTATCGCCCGGCGGACGGCGGGTCGCCGGCGGACGTCGGCGGCTTCGTTTCGTTCGTCCGAGACGCCGTCCGGTCGCTCGGACCGATGCCCGGATTCGTCTCGCTCCAGGTCACGAACGAGGCCAATCAGGGTGGTTCGCCGAACACCTCCGACGGCTACTACGCCGGCGCCAGGGATGCCCTGATCGACGGCGTCATCGCCGCCAAGAGCGAGACGCGCCAGGATGGCTTCGGTCGGGTCAAGGTCGGGTTCAACTGGGCCTATGCGACAGACGGGCAGGAGCGGGCGTTCTGGCGTTACCTCGGTCAGCATGGCGGCCGGCGGTTCGTCGACGATCTCGACTGGGTCGGGCTCGACGTCTACCCCGGCACGTGGGGACCGGCGTTGGGGGGGCGCGGGCTCGCGGCCGAGACGACGAACTTCGTCGACGGCGCGCTCCGCGCGCTGCGCGTCAGCTACATGCCGCTCGCCGGCATCCCGCACAACGTGCCGCTGCGAGTATCAGAGACCGGCTACCCGACCGGGCCCGGGCGCACCGACGCGATGCAGGTGACGGTCATGAGGGCCGCCGTGGAGGCGGTCTACCACGTCCGCGGCACGTACAACATCACGGGGTTCCGGTGGTTCGACCTGCGTGACGCCGACTCGTCGAGCTCGAGCTTCGAGAGCCAGTACGGGTTGATGCGTGACGACTACTCGCCCAAGCCCGCGTTCGGCGCCTACCGCGCGCTGGTCGCGAGCCTGTCTTAGTTCACACGCGGCGAGCGCGCCCCTGCCGCGAACGCGCGCTCGGCCGACGTAGAGCTGTCGATCCGCCAGTTCGTCTCCTTCACGACGTTGAACCAGATCATGCTGGTCACGTACGGACGCGCGGCCAGGTAAGCCCACATCTCCCGGATCCACTGTGCCTTGCTCCCGCCGTTCTCGGAGGTGGCGGTCTCGGCGAGCTGGATCGGAAGCGCCGGCTCGAGCGCGTGCAGCCGGTCGATCGCCTGGCCGCAGCCCTGAGCAAAGCTCTTCCAGCCGCGGGCGAACAGCGGCCTGCCCCCGTTCTGACACGTCGTGCCGAGCACGTCGACGTAGGCAGTGCCCGGGAACTGCGTCGTCGTCCTCGCGAACGCCGGGCTCCAGACCCACTTGACGTTGGTCGCGCCGGCGCGCTGGAAGATGTCGTGGACGTGCATCCAGGCCTGCGCGAACTGCCCCGGGTGGTTGCCGTTGGCGTAATCGTCCCAGGGGAACCAGTTGCCGTCCATCTCCTGCGCGAACCGGAGCAGCACCGGGTGCTTCCAGTGCGCGAGCGTGCGTGCCCAGGTCCAGATGTAGGAGTCGAACTTGCCGTCGATGATGTTGATGAGGCGGTAGCGCGGCTGCGACTTGTACAGGCCCTTGCTCGCATCCCACGGTTCCCACGTGATCTCGGGCGTGCTGCCGCGCCGCTCGATCGCGTTCAGCTGGGATGTGAGCGGGCGCGCGCTGTGCTGCCAATCGGCGTACCACATGACGATCGCGGCATGCTTGCCCGCGTCATGCTCGAACGTGTCAACGGTGCCCAGGTCGGATGACTGCCACGGCTGCCACCAGTTGCGTGCCAGCGGCCCGGTGGTGACACCGAGGTCGAGCTTCCCGGCGGCGCCGGTGGCGTGTTTACCCGGCACTGGAGCCGCCGCCGCGGGCGAAGGCTTCTTGATGATGCCCTGCTGGTAAGCGAACAGCGTGAGTGTCGCCATCAGCACGAGCAGCGATGTGACCTTGGTTCTCATGTGTCACGCCACCGTCATCGAGTGGATGGCCTCGTGCCCGAAGTGCGCCATCGACACCCCTAGAACGCCAACCACGGTCGCGAGCGCGAGCATGATTAGCGCACGCGACCAGATGGCGGTGCGCAGCGCGTTGCGGTCGGCCGCATTCTGCTTGATGTCCATCGCGAGCGTCGTCGCGAGTACCAGGGCGCCCATCAGCGCGTTGGCGAGGGCGAGCCAGTAGTAACCGCGGATCAGGCTGCTGCCGGCGCTCGAGTCGAACAGCCACACCGCCGCCAGCGGGATCGCGGCGAGCGCGATGTACGGCGCGTAGATGCTGATCGCCCGCGGACCCCCGCCGGCCGCCTTGCCCTTCGGGGTGATCATGTAGGAGCGCTTGATCTTGAAGACGACGTTGATCAGGGCCCACAGCACGACCGGCCAGCGCGCCGTCTGGAGCACGATCCCGCGCCACGACAGCCGCACCCCGCCCGGCTGGAACCACTTGCGGGACTCGCACCACATCAACGTCGAGGCCAGCATCACCGGGATGAAGTAGACGAAGAACCGCCCGACGGGGACGGACGCGATCGGCTGGTTGACGATCAGCGCGAGCGCCGGCAGCGCCCACAGGACCGCGAGCGAAATTGACCACAGCGTGTACCAGCTCTGGCAGAACAGGAACTGCAGCGCCTGCCCGCGGGTATAGCGGCGGATCAACCGCGGGGTGTGCTGAAAGAAGATCTGGATCATCGAATACGCCCACGCGAACTGCTGGCGCAGGTAAGTCGCGAGGTCGTGGGGGCCGTCCCCGGTGGCGATCAGCTCGGGGACGAACACCCCGGTGTAACCGTGAGCGGCCAACACCACCGTGTCGAGGTGGTCCTCCGCGCGCGTGGGCTGGAACCCGCCGATCTCGCGGACCGCCGCGGTTCGGTACGACGTGTGCGAGCCGATGATGAACGGCGTCCCGGTGGCGCCGTAGAACCCCATCTGCAGCGGCCCCTGGAAGATCAGGTCCTGCTCGGCCAGGCCGCGGGCGGTCCAGTTGTCGAGGTTGCCGCAGACGCTGGGCGCCTGCACCCACGCCACCTTGAGGTCCTTGAAGTAGCCGAGGACGCGGTCGAGATAGTCAGGGCGCGGGCGGTGGTCGATGTCGAGCTGGACGAACACCTCGTACTCGATCCCGAGTGAGTCGATGTGGTCGAGCCAGGCGTTGACGTTGCCGGCCTTGGTCTTGGCCTGGAACGGCGGCGCGGGCTGGTTCCACGCCTTGATCCCGCGGCGGGTGAAGTAGTTGACGCCATGCTCGTCGGCGAGCGCGCGGACGTCGTCCGAGCCACCCTCGTCGAGGATCCAGCTGTCGTGCGGATAGTCGACGTCCTTGAGCGCGACGAGCTGACCTTCGATCACGTCGAGCGACTCACTCGAGGGAACGCACAGAGTGATCATCGCCACGGGCATGCCCACCGGCGGCTTGACCTCGACGGGCCGCTTCATCTTCCTCACGAACCGCCAGAACACCGTCGGCAGCAACGTCGTCTGGTAGAAGAGCGCGATCGTCTCGGCCCAATAGAGCCACGGGGTGCTGTTCTCGGTCTGATGTAGCCACCAGCCCCAGAACGCCAGGTTGACCGCGGCCCACAGCAGCCCGACGGCCCAGAAACGCATGCGGTCGGTCGGTGACAGCGCGCTGACTTTGGAGTGGCGAAACTCCGCGGCCGGTGTGGCGTCGGCCGGTGTGGCGTCGGCCGGGTTAAGGCGCGGTGCCACCTGCGACGCGCACGGCGCCGACGCCGAGCACTGCTCGCACTCGTGGTTTCTTCTGCCGACGGTCCGAAGCCGTCGGATACCGCGCGGGCATTCGCAGCCCGCCACTTCTGATCGCATTTAGGTCCCGTGTGAGGTCGGCGCGCCCTGCGGCAGCGCATGATGCCCCGGCGACGTTCTGGTCACCGGTGCTTGGCTACTCCACCTGCGGGATTAATTGGACCAGCGGAAAATGAAAGCTTCTGAAGAGCTCTGGGCAGGTGTGACCACCCTCACACCCGTCTGGCCGCTCGGGCGCGATTCCCCGAAGCCTGGTCGAGAAACCCCTCGTATAGAGGGTGTCGCGCAAAGCCGACGCACCGGAAATTGGTTGTGATCAGCTAACAGTTACCCTCGGGTGGCACGCGGCTGGGAACCGGCCGATGGCGATGCAACTACGCATATGTCAGTTGCATCGCCAAAGTCCGCACTGGGCGCGCGGCGTGGTTGTGTGTCACTGACAATGGGAATTGTGTGCGCGACACCCTCTATATCGCGGTTTCTCATCCAGCCCTCAGCGCCGCACGGCCGCCGGCGGTGCGCCGGCGGCCGTGTCGTTGTTTGCGTGCGCCCGGGGGCGCTGAGCTGGTCTAGTTAGCCACCGCCCAGGCCGCGCCCTGGGCGTTGTTGGTGTAGGGAGCGCCGATCAGCAACTCGTTGCCGAGACCGCTGATCGCCACCGCGTCGCCGTATTCGTCGCCCTGGCCCGCCGCGGCCGGATCCGGCAGCTCGCGCCGCTGGGTCAGCCTGCCGTTGCCCGCGAACGTGTACGCGCTGCCGTCGGTGGCGTTCCGCTCCGGCGAGCCGATCACCGCGGCGTTGCCGAGGTAGTTGATCGACACCGAGTAGCCGAACAGGTCGGCGCCCGTCGAGTCCGACTGGACGAGCTCCTGCGACTCGGTGTAGCCACCCTTCCCCTGGTCGAACACGAACGCCGCGCCGGAGCCCAGGTTGGCACTCGGGCTGCCGACGAGAACGCGGTTTCCGAGACCGTTGATCGACACTGACAGGCCGAACAGGAACGGCTGAGCCGCGGGGTCGCCGACCAGCGTCTGCTGGGAGGAGCCAAGCTCCGAGAACGCATACGCGGCGCCCTCCGCGCCGTTTGCGAACGGCGCGCCCACGACGCCGGCGAGCCCGTCGGCAGCCTCGGAGACCGAGGCGCCGTAAGCCTCGCCCAGTGTGACCGGGTCCGTGTACTCGCGCAGCTGGTGCCAGGAGCTTCCGGTGTGAGCGAACACGTACGCGGCGCCCTGGAAGCCGTTGTGGTCAGGCGCGCCGATCAGGGCGACATTCCCGAGCCCCGACAGCGAGACCGCGTAGCCGAACTCGTCGCCGGGCGCCCCGTCCGGGGCGTTGATGTGACCGTCGAGCACATAGCGACCATTCTTGAGCGAGTACGAGTAGACCGTTCCGGCGACGTCGTTGGCGCTGTAGGCGCCGACCAGCGCGGTCGTACCGTCGCCCGCGAGCGACACCGACCACCCGAAGGTGTCAGTCGCGGACCCTTGCGGTGACTGGAGCACCTGGCTCTGCGACCACTTGCCCCCGCGGTCGACGAACACATAGGCGGCGCCAACGGTCCGCCCGGGCGCGCCGACCAGCGCGGTGTGTCCATCGGCGGTCAGTGACACTGACAAGCCCAGGAGATCGAGCGGCATTCCGTCACTCGCCTGGAGTTCCTGCTGATGCGTCGATGTCTGGCTCGCGCCCGCGATCGCGTCGTGAGCCTTCAGTCCAACCTGGTGCTTGATCGCGTGGGCGAGCGCAGACGGCACCGCCATGTGGTCGTGTGCGGCCACCTTCGCGAGAGGCGTCCGCGAACTCGGCGCGGCGACGGCGCCGCTGACCCCGAACGCAAGCGTGGCGGCAAGCGCCGCGGTCGCGGCAACTCCACTCCTGATCACTACATTCCCCCTGTCTAGTGTTTCTGGGCAGCCTCGTGCTCCCCAGCGACGCGCAAGGGTACATTCGTCGCGCGGTCTGGGCTAGCCGCGATCGCGCAGAGTGTCAGTGTGCTGACTCCACCCGCCCGACTCAGGCGGCGTGTGTGAGCAGCGACCGGACGACCCGCACGTGGCGGGGCGTGATCGCGGCCCACAGGGCGCGGGCGGCCGGGTTGGTCAGCCGGATCAGCGTCGCGAACAGCAGACCATCGGGCTCGCTTCGGAACAACAGCTCGGCGCGCAGCCCCAGCCACGAGTTCGCCGCGAGGAGGACGACGTCGGGATCGCTGTGTCTCACCTGCCAGCCGAGCACGCGGTCGGACGACCACGGCGGCCCGAGCCTCAGCCCGAGTGCGATCCACCCGAGCCACAGGCCGCGCCGGATGCGCAGCGGGGCGTCTTCGACCACCGCACGTGCCCAGTCCGCTGCCGAGCGTTCGACGCCGGCGGCGACGGCGAACGCGTCCGCGTAGTCGATCCGGGGCAGGGTGCTGAGTGCCCGCGCATCTTGGGGCAGCGGAATCTGAGTCACGGTGCGCGTCGTCGGGCGAGGCTGTCGGGTTGGACGCTGTTGGGTTGCGGTCATGGCATTGGCTCCATATATACAGGACTGTATGTATGGAGGCTAGGCATCATCGAGGGTGATGTCAACCCCGTTGCCCATGGCCTAGGGACGATGGCTCCGCCGACCAGGACACCACGCGCCGCATGGATCGACGCCGGACTGCGTGCGCTGGGCGGCGGCGGCGGCCCTGACGCCGTGCGGGTCGACGTGCTCGCCAAGTCCCTCGGCGTCACGCGCGGCGGCTTCTACGGTCGGTTCAAGGACCGCGGCGCGCTGCTCGACGCGATGCTCGACGCGTGGGAGCAGGCCGCGACCGACGAGGTTCTCGAGCAGGTGGAGCGCCGGGGCGGCGACGCCCGCGCGAAGATTCGACGCGCGGGTGCGCTCACGTTCAGCGACGAGCTCCTGCCGATCGATTTGGCGATCCGCGACTGGGCACGGCACGACTCCGCGGTCGCCGCGCGCCTTCGGCGAGTCGACAACCGGCGCATGGACTACCTCCGGGAGCTGTTCGGGTCATTCTGCGACGACGAAGCGGAGATCGAAGGTCGCGCGGTGCTCGCGTTCTCGCTCGCGATCGGCTACCACTTCATCGCCGCCGACCGCGGCGCACGCAACCGCCGCGACGCGCTCGAGCTCGCCGTCCGGCAGCTGCTCGCCTGAGCGCGCCGCGTCAAGCGCGCGATGAATCCGGCAGCAACGCGTCGATGAGCGCCGCGAGATCGTCGCGGTACGTGTCGCGATCATGGGCCGCCGTCCACGCCCTCGCGGCCGCCGCCAGCATCGGGTAGCGCTCGGGATCCGGGGCGCCGCGGAGCTCCTGCTGCTGGCTCGGCGCCTCGGAGCTCGCGCCGGCGCGCACGAGCAGCGAGCCGAGCGTGAAGTTCCACATCAGCCGGTATGCGCGCACCGCGCCCTCGATCGACAGCCCGGCGTCGCGCAGCGCCGCATGGATCTCCTCGATCGCGCCGAGCACCGACGGCGCCATCATCCGCCGGCGCGCCAGCACCTCGGGAATCCAGGCGTGCTCCGACAGACTGTCGTAGATCGTCGACCACAGCACGAGCATCGCGCCCTTCGGGTCCCGCGGACGCGGCGGGTACACGAGCCGGGCCGCGAGCCGGTCGACCAGCACGATCAGCAGTTCGTCCTTGCTGTCCACATACCGGTAGGGGGCCATCGCCGACACGCCGAGTTCGCCCGCGAGCCGGCGCATCGTCAACGCCTCGACACCCTCGGCGTCGAGCAGCCGGAGCGCCGCGTCGAGCACGGCGTCGCGGTCGATTGTGCCCGGCCGACCCCGCGGCCGGTGACCCGCGCTCTCGCTGGAGGACTTTGCGGACATTTGATTTACATGTATATTAATCCGCATGGCACACGGAACCCCCACACTCGCAACCGGCAAGATCTGCTATCTCGAGATCCCCGCGGCCGACGTCGACCGCTCGTCGCGCTTCTACAGCGACGCCTTCGGCTGGGAGCTGCGCACCCGCGGCGACGGCGCGATCGCGTTCGATGACGCCGTCAAGGAGGTGAGCGGCTCGTGGGTCACCGGTCGCCCGCCCTCGACCGAGCCCGGGATCATGGTTCACGTCATGGTCGCCGACCTCGAGGAAGCGGTCGCGGCCGTCCGCGCCGCCGGTGGCGAGGTGCTGAACGAGGACGCGGAGCCCGGCGAGCGCGTGGCGCACGTTCGCGACCCCGCCGGCAACGTGATCGGCGTCTACCAGGAGCCGGGCCTCGCCGAACGCGAACGGACGGTGCGGCCGGTGCCCGAACACCTCCACACGGTCACGCCGCGGCTGGCGTTGAGCGACGCCGCGGCCGGGATCGACTTCTACAAGGCCGCGTTCGGCGCTACGGAGCTAGGCGAGCGCTACCACATGCCCGACGGGACGCTCGTCCACGCCGAGCTGCTGATCGGCGACTCGGTGGTGATGGTCAAGGACGCTCAGGAGGACGAGTTCACCGCGCTGCTGTGCACCTACTGGCCCGACGTCGACGCCGCCTGGGATCGGGCCGTTCGCGCCGGCGCCGAGGTCGTATATCCGCTCGCCGACCACTTCTACGGCGAGCGCGGCGGCCGCGTCGCCGATCCGTTCGGCAACCAGTGGATGCTGTCCGCCCGGATCGAGGTCCTCACGCCGGCCGAGGTGATCGCCCGCGAGCCGGCCTAGAGAGCGTCAGGCGAAGTCGGCCTCGGTGATCCCGTCGGCGTGCCCGGGCGGCCATTGCACCAGCTCGATCCGGTAGCCGTCGGGATCGACAAGCCACGAGGTCCGCGGCCCGTCCGGGCCGCCGGGACGCTGCTCGGGTCCGGGCTCGAGCCCCCGTTCTGACAGCACCTCGATCGTGGCGGCGAGCTCATCCACCTGCACCGCGAGGTGGCTGAACCCGGTGCCGATGTCCACCGGTCCGTCGGCCGGGCGGTGGGCAAGCTCGAGCGTGACGAAGTCCTCGTCGGGGAACCTGAGCATCGCCAGCGTCGCTCCGTCGCCGAGACCTACGCGCCCGATCTCCTGGTAGCCGAGCGCCAGATAGAAGTCGAGCGAGACAGCGAGGTCCGTGACCCGGTAGGCGGGATGCAGCGTCTTCACTCGGTGGAATGTACGGTCGAATATGGTTCGTCGTGTGGAAGAGGGCACGAGCACGACGCGTCTTGACCCGGATGTCGGCGAGCGGTTCCTGCCGCTGCGCCGGCAACTCGGGGTGAGCTCGTTCGGGATGAACCAGATCGTGCTCGAGCCAGGGCAGCGTGGCCGGATCCACCGGCACCGCAACCAGGAAGAGGTGTACCTCGTGCTCGAGGGGCAGCTCACGCTGATGATCGAGTCCGAGGCGACCGAGCTTGGCGAGGGGGACCTGATCCGGGTGGCGCCCCAGATCCGGCGCCAGCTCGTCAACCTCGGACCCGGCCGCGTGGTGATGCTGGCGCTCGGTGGTGCGGCCGAGCACCAGGGCCGGGACGGCGAGGCGTTTACGTCGTGGGAGGACGACAGCCCCGTGAGCCCGCAGGAGATGCCGATGCCGCCGGACCTCGATCCGAGCGAGCTCCGCACCGCGTGAAAATGCATCCAACGGCGGCAAGGTTCCAGCAGCGGCTGCACGAGCGCGGCATGGACGTCGAGGTGCAGGTGCTCCCGGATTCGACCCGCACCGCCGGCGAGGCGGCCGCCGCGGTGGGCTGCGAGGTCGGACAGATCGTCAAGTCGCTCGTGTTCATGCGCGACGGCGACCCCGTGATGGTGCTGTGCGCCGGCGACCGGCGGGTCGCCGCCGGACGGCTCGGGCTGAGCCCAGCGAGCGCCGATCAGGCGCGCGCCGCCACCGGGTTCTCGATCGGCGGGATCCCGCCGCTTGGCCACGACCAGCCGCTCGACACGCTGATCGACGAATCGCTGCGGCGTTTCGCCACGGTGTGGTGCGCGGCCGGGACGCCGCACGCCGTGTTCGAGGCTGACATCGACGCGCTGATCGACGCGATCCCTGGCGGCGAGGTCGTGGAGGTATCGTAGGCTCGTGGCCGAGCTGCCCGCCCCGACCGAAGGGTTCGTGCTCACCAACTTCATCGTGGTGAGCGACGTCGAGCGGTCGCGCCGGTTCTACAGCGAGGTGCTGGGCGGCGAGGTGGTGATGGCCGGCGAGCCGTCGATCGTCGCGCTCGCGAACAGCTGGATCATCATCAACGTCGGCGGCGGGCCCACCGAGGACAAGCCGACGGTGACGCTCGAGCCACCGCAGGACCCGGACCGAACGTCGGCTTTCCTGAACATCCGGGTGGCGGACATCGCGGCGCTCCACCAGGAATGGAGCGCCCGCGGCGCCGAGTTCCTGACGCCGCCACAGCAGCGCGCCACCGAGATTCGCTGCTACATCCGCGACCCCGACGGCCATCTGATCGAGGTCGGTCAGTCGACCGCGCGGCGTTAGCGGCGCCGGGCGCCGTCAGCGAAGGCGCTCGACGAGCTCGGGCGTTATCTCGGTGAGCGAGTGCACGGTGGCCGCGGCGAGCGCGAGTGCGTCCGCGCCCGGCGGGTAGTGCTCGTTGGGGTAGGCGATCACGGCCATCCCGGCGGCCGCGGCCGAGCGCAGGCCGTTGCTCGAGTCCTCGATCGCGACGCACCGATCGGCCGGGACATCGAGCCGGCGAGCCGCCTCCAGGTACACGTCCGGGGCGGGCTTTCCGCGCTTGACTTCCTCGGAGGAGACCGTCGCGCTGAACTCCCCGGCGAGCCCGGCGGCGTCTAGCGCGAAATCGATGATCTCGCGGTTCGCCGAGGACGCGAGCGCCAGCCGCCACCGGCGGTGCAGCGAGCGAACGACCTCGACGGCCCCCGGCAGCAGCGGGAGATGCTCGCGGTAGTGCTGCTCCATCCGATCGACCACCGCCCGGTTGATCTCCTCTGCACTCATCGGCACTCCGAGCGTGTCGCGCATGTATGCCGACCATTCCGGTGAGCTCATCCCGATCATCGCCGTCGGCGCGTCCTCGCGCCAGTGTCCGCCGCAGTCGCGGACGACCTCCTGCTTGGACTGGTTCCACAGCTGCTCTGAATCCAGCAGGACTCCGTCCATGTCGAATATCACGGCCTGCGGCACGCCTGGCGTTGTATCAGGGTCCCCAACATTTCGACGGTTGGCGAAGCGTCCCTGGGTAACCATTTCTACGTGAGCTTTTCCACGCGACCCAGATACCTGATCGTGTTCAGCACGGCGGTCCTGTGCTACGCGGCGCTCGGCGCGGTGCTCGGGATCCTGCCGGACTACGTCCACTCGCTCGGCGGTGGCGCAGTGCTGGTGGGCTTCGCCGTCGGGGCGCCGGCGCTCACCGGCGCCGCCGGGCGTCCGTTCGGCGGTCGGTTGGCCGATCACCGAGGGCCGGCGCGGATCGTGATCGCCGGGGCGATCGTGATGGCGCTCGGCACGATCCCGGCATTCGTCGATTCGCTTCCGCTGCTGATCTTGAGCCGGCTGATGGTGGGCGCCGGCGAGGCCGCGATGATGGCGGCGACTGTGCTGTGGCTGCTCCGCCTGGCAGGCCCTGAGCGCCGCGGCCGCGCGATGGGACACGTCGGGCTGGCCAACTACGCCGGGCTGACGGTCGGCCCGCTGCTCGCGCAGGCGCTGTCAGGCCAGCAACACCCGTCGCGGGTGTGGATCGCGGCGGCGATCCTGCCGCTGCTGGCGGCCGTGTCGGCGGCGGTGCTCGGTCGATCGCCCGATCGCGGTATGGCGCCCGAACCCGCGGCGGAGGAGCATGAGCCCGATTCCGCCGAGCAGCGCAGCACGCTGCGCGCCACGCTTCGCCCGGGCCTCGGCCTGATGCTGGTCAATTTCGGCTACGTCGCGGTGCTGTCGTTCGGCGCGGCGGCGGCGACCGAGCAGGGCACGGGAATCGCGTCGCTGGTCATCCCGGTGTTCGGCGTCGGCGTGATCGCGAGCCGGACGATCCTGGCCGGCATCCCCGACCGGTTCGGCCCGGCGCGCACGCTGACCGTGGCGGTGACGCTGGAGGCGGCCGGCCTCGCCGGGACGGCCTCGACGACGAGCGCGCCGACCGCGGTGATCGCGCTCGTGGTGATGGCGGTCGGCCAGGGCCTCGCGGTCCCCTCGCTCGGGCTGCTCGCGCTGGCGTCGGTGCCGCCGAGCCGGCACGGCCGGACCGCGGGAGCGTTCTTCGCCTACTTCGACGCCGGCGTCGGGATCGGCGGCCCGGTCGTCGGGCTCGCCGCCCGAGCGGCCGATCCGACCGGCGGACTGTTCGCGGCCGCGGGCGCCGTGCTCGCGACCGCACCCGTGGCGTTGCTCGCCCGCGCCCGGCCGCCCGCGCGCGAGCGCCGGAGCGCATGCGGGCGACTTGAGCACAGCCAGGCACAGGGGTAGCGCGTGCGAAGCGGTTACTTGAGCATCCCGCGCGCGGCCGAGGTCCACGCCGCGGTCACGTCGCGGATCCACTTCGCCTGCGTCGTCGCCAGCGATGACACCCACTCGACGTCGCTCTTGCCCGGTCCGCGCTCGAGCGAGCTGGCGATCGCCTTGAGCGCCTTCTCGTAGGCGGTCAGGGTCGCCTCGCCGGCGGACTTGCTCTCGTCGATGATGCGCTCGTTCAGCTTGCGGACCCGCTGGGCGACGGCCTCGAGGCGCGGATCCGCCGCGGCTGCCGCGCCGTTGGACCGCGCGCCGCCCTTGGCCGCGCTGGTCTTCGCCGCGCTGCTCTTGCGAGCGCTGCTGCGCGCGGACGTGCTCTTACGCGCCGTCGTGCTCTTACGCGCCGTCGTTGTCCGCTTGGCGCCCGTGGACTTCTTCGCGCTCGAGCGTTTGGTGCTGCTGCTACTCGACTTCGAACCGCTGCTTCTTGCCTGGGGCACGACTACCTCCTCGGGGTATTTGACGCGGACAAGCTAGCGAGTTGCTCGGGCGACACGCGCCAGCCGCCGTGCATGACGGAACGGCTCGGGCGTGCGATGAGGAAGCGCGCACGAAAGCACGACGTTGATTGCCAGTTCGACCGTCGTGCGCCAGCCGGCGTGCACTGCCACGGGCCGAGCGCCCGCTCGCGTCCTCACCCACGCCCCCACGCGCCGGGAGTCGAGGAACAGCCACGAGTGCGCGCCTCGCACGTCGTCGGGCCAGTCGCCGTGCGCGAGCAGTGGCCGGTGGGTGACGCCGATGGTCGGCAGCCCGAGGATCGCGCCGAGCTGGAGCGCCAGGCCGGCGCGGCGCGGATGGTCCGCGCCGGTGGCGTCGACGAGCAGCACGTCGGGCGCGACCACGAGCGAGCGGACCGCAGCCTCGAGGCACGGTCCCTCGCGTAGCGCGAGCAGGCCCGGCTCGTACGGACCGGCGGCTTCACCGGCGACGGTCGCCTCCGCGAGCACGTCCCGAAGCCGCAGCACGGCTGCCGCGGCCCAAGCGGGGTCGCCGCGCGCGCCGGCGCCGGTCTGTCCCCGCGGGAACACGACCACGCATGCGCCGACGGCGATCGGGCCGTCCGGGGGTATCCACGGCTCGGGATTGGTCGCCGCGAGCGCGTGCTGCGCGGCGATCAATTCATCAGCCGAAGCGGGCCACGTCGTCACGCGATCGCGGCGACCGACGCCGCAGCGATCGCGCGCGGCGGCGCGGTCGTCGAGCGGACGACGAGCGTCGGCTCGATCAGCCGCAGCTCGTTCGGACGGCGGTTCTCGATCCGATCGAGCAAAAGCTCGAGCGCGAGCCTGCCCATCTCCGTGCGCGGCTGATCTACGGTCGTCAGCGACACGTGCGCGAGGTGCGCAATCGAGATGTTGTCGTAGCCGACGATCGACACGTCGCCCGGCACGTCGACGCCGGCGCGGTCGAACCCACCGAGCAGGCCGGCCGCGACCATGTCGTTGGCGGCGAAGATCGCGGTCGGAAGCTCCCGCTGAGCGAGCAGTTCGTCGGCGGCATTGACACCCGCCTCCTCGGTGAAGTCGCCGGGGATCACGAGCGAGTGCCGCCCGAGCCCGTGCACCCGCATTCCGCGCAGATACGCCGAGCGACGCTGCGGGCCGCCGGCGCCGCTGCCGCCGTCGACGTGCGCGATCCGCTCGTGTCCAAGGTCGATCAGGTGATCCAGCACGAGCCCGGTCCCGTGCCCCTCGTTGATCAACACGACGTCGGCGTCGACGTTGCGCAGCCCGCGCCCGACCATCACGAGCGGCGCCTCGGCCGCCGCGGCCGCGATGTCGCCGGCGGGCATGCGCGGGCTGACGAGGATCAGCCCGCCGACCCGGTGCTCGAGCAGCGCACCGAGCGCGGCGCGCTCGCGGCGGGACGACCGGCCGCCGGCGGCGAGCAGCAACTGGTAGCCCGCCTCCGACGCGAGTTCCTCGACACCGCCGGCGATCTCGGCGAAGAACGGGTTGCGGAGGTCGTCGAGGATCACGCCTACCGTCTTGGTCCGGCGGCTGGCGAGGCTGCGGGCCATCGCGTTCGGCCGGTAGCCGAGCCGCGACGCCGCATCGAGCACGCGCCGGCGGCGCTCCTCGCTGACGTTGGGCCGCTCGCGCATCACCAGCGAGACGAGCGCGCGCGACACTCCGGCCTCACGCGCCACGTCCTCCATCGTGGGTGCCCGGCGGGACGAGAGGTGGGTCGCGACGCGGCGCGCGGGGGACGACATTTCGCGCGCACCATACTTAGAGCGCGACAACATTGCAATTGGGTTAGAGCGCTCTAAGCAAGCGGCCGTACGGGGATCATTTCCATCCGCGGTCTTGACTTCCCGCGAAGCCACTGGTTATAGTCGCGCCTCTGCTGTTAGAGCGCTCTAATTGGTAGGTGACGTTAGCGCGGTCTACGGCCTGGGAGAGAGACCACCGCACACCATGGCGAGCATCGATGATCGGCTGGCCGGCGCCCCGATTTCCTGGGGGGCGTGCGAGGTCCCCGGTTGGGGCATCATGCCCTCGGCCGAGCGCGTTCTCGCGGACATGGCGGAGCTCGGGCTGAAGGGCACGGAGCTCGGCGCCCCCGGCTTTCTCCCCGACGACCCCGCGAGCATCGACCAGCTGCTGATGCGGAACGGACTCGAGCTCGTCGGCGGGTTCGTCGCGCTCGTTCTTCACGAACCGGATCTGGCGGCCACGATCGACGAGGCCCGAGAGGCGGCAAGCCTGATCGCCCACGCCGGGGGCCAGATGTTCGTCGTCGGCGTGGTCCAGGACTTGGAGTGGAGCACGCCGCAGGAGCTGGACGACGACGGCTGGGCCCGCCTCGCTCGAAACGTGACCGAGATCGACGCCCTCGTCTCCGACCAGGGCCTGACCTTGGCGCTCCATCCGCATGCGGGCACGCTGATCGAGACGGCCGAGCAGGTCGAGCGGGCAATCGAGGCTGTCGACGTCGGGTGGTGCCTGGATACCGGGCACCTGACGATCGGCGGCACCGATCCGGTCGACTTCGCGAACCGGCACGGCGACCGTGTCGTCCACGTGCACCTCAAGGACGTCGACGCGAAGGTCGCGGCCGATTTCCGCGCGGGACGGCAGTCGCTGGTGGACGCGACACGCAACGGACTGTTTCTGCCGCTGGGCAGGGGGGACGCGCGAATCGCCGAGGTCATGGACGCCCTAGCACTTCACGGGTACGACGGGTGGCTCGTGCTCGAACAGGACACCGCCATCACCGGGGATGAGCCGACGGTGACAGGCGGACCGATGCGCGACGCTCGCGAGAGCATCGCCTTCCTTCACCACACGGCTCGGACGACGGAGGAGATCAATCGATGAGACGACTGTCTCGCACTATCGGCATCGTCGCCGCCGTGGGCGTTGTGGCCCTGCTGGTGGCGGCGTGCGGTAGCAGCAGCTCGAGCAGCGCCAGCAAGAGTGGCGGGACCACGACCAGCGCCGTGAACATCGCGGCGAGCACCGGCGCCAAGAACTGCCCCTACAAGTTCGCGCTGATCACCCACGGTGACAACGGCAGTTTCTGGAGCGTTGTGTACAAGGGCGCCAAGGACGCCGCCGCCGACCTCGGGTGCACGCTCACCGAGACCTACGGCTCACAGCAACAGGGTCAGGCGGAGCCCGACGACAACGCGGAGAACGCCCAGATCCAGGACGCGATCAACGCGCACGTGGACGGGATGGCGGTATCCGATCACGATCCGTCGCTGATGAACCCGACGCTTGCGAAGGCCGCGGCGGCGGGCATTCCGGTCGTCCTGCTGAACGCGGGCTGCGACGACACCGATATCGCCGCCAGCGGCGCGCTGACGTGCGTTGGTCAGCCCGAGCAGCTCGCCGGCGAAGCCGCCGGCGGATATTTCAAGAAGCTCGGCTCCACCAACGTCCTGTGCGTCATCCACCAGTCCGGCCAGAACCTGCTCGACCGCTGCAACGGCATCGCGCTGGGGCTGGGTGTCGGTTCGCAGTGCAAGACCAGCAGTGCGCCCTCGAGCGGTCCCGCCTGCACGGAGCTGACGCTGTCCACGCCGAACGCGGCGTCGAACCCGCAGCAGGCGATCGGGCAGGTGACTTCGTACCTGCAGACGCATCCCGGGATCAACGCGGTGATGACTCTGAACAATGCGATCGGGACGGCGTTGATAACAAGCGCGCCGTCGAGTAAACCCAAGATCGCGACGTTTGACCTGAACTCGGGGGTTCAGCAGGACCTCCAAAACGGGTCGATGTCGTTCGCGATCGATCAGCAGCAGTACCTCCAGGGCTACCTGCCGATCGTGTTCCTCGACCTGTACAAGCGCAAGAACGGTCAGAGCGTCGGTGGCGGGACCACCGTGGCCAGCGGGCCGCTGATCGTGACCAAGTCGAACATCAGCAAGGTCTCGGCGGCGATCGCCGCAGGGCAGGACTGACGGGCAAGGACGCGTAACCCAACCGAAAGGTCACCGGGCGGGAGTCCGCTCCCGCCCGGTGTCGACACCCTGAAATAGGACGCGCCCCCCTATGAGTGCCACCTCACCACCGATAGCGACGCCGCCCGCAGCCCCGGCGCCGCAAGACGAACGGCTGATTCCGATCAGCCGCCTCACACGCACGCTCAGGCGGCCGGAACTCGGCTCGCTGCTGGCCGCGATATTCGTGTTCATCTTGTTCGCGATCACCGACTCGAGCTCGAGCCACCTGTGGCTGAAGCAGACCGGTCTGGCGGCGTGGACGCAGCAGGCGGCCTTCTTCGGGATCGTCGCGGTACCTGTCGGGCTGTTGATGATCGGGGGCGAGTTCGATCTCTCGGCCGGCGTGATGACCGGCGTGACCGCGATCGTGATGGCGCTGCTGGTCGGCAAGTGGCACGTCAACACCTGGATCGCGATCCTCATCACAATCGCGTTCGCCACCGCGATCGGACTGATCAACGGCTACATCGTCGTCCTGACGAAGCTGCCGAGCTTCATCGTCACGCTCGCGACATTTTTCGTATTGCGCGGCGCGAGTACCGGCGGCGTGCTGCTGCTCAACAACGGGAGCACGCAGATCACCGTCACCACGCCTCATCCGCCGGGTCTCCACAGCGCGAAGTCGATCTTCGGTAGCTCGTTCTTCTCGAGCGGCACGCTTCCGAGCGGCTATTCGACCGCGATCCTGTGGTTCATCGGGGTGACGATCGTGTGCACGTGGCTCCTGAGCCGGACGTCGTTCGGCAACTGGATCTTCGCCTCCGGCGGCGATCAGAACGCGGCCCGCAACACGGGCGTTCCGGTGAACCGGACGAAGGTCCTGCTGTTCGTGGGCACCGCGCTGGCGGCGGCGCTCGTCGGGATCATCTCGTTCACCCAGGCGTCCTCGGCGGTGTCCGAGCAGGGCGTCGGCTACGAGTTCTTCTACATCATCGCCGCCGTCGTCGGCGGTTGCCTGTTGACCGGCGGCTACGGGTCGGCGATCGGCGCGGCCCTCGGCGCATGCATCATCGGGATGGCTTTCGAAGGCGTGATCTACGCCGGCTGGGACAGCTCGTGGGACTTCGCGTTCCTCGGCGTGATCCTGTTCCTGGCCGTGATCGTCAACACGCTGATCTACCGGCGAGCACTGAAGGCACGGCGATGAGCGAGGGAGCCTCTGACATGAACAAGGTGGAGGAGAACGCGAACGGCACGCCGGCGCTCGAAGTCCGCTCGATCTCGAAGTACTTCGGAAGCGTCAACGCGCTCGAGGACATCAGCGTCGCGGTCTACCCCGGCCAGGTCACGTGCGTGCTCGGCGACAACGGCGCGGGTAAGTCGACGCTGATCAAGATCCTCTCGGGCGTCCACTCGCCGGACAAGGGAGAGATGCTGTTCGAGGGCGAGCCCGTGACCTTCGCCGGCCCGCGAGATGCGCGGGCGCACGGGATCGCCACGGTGTTCCAGGACCTCGCGACCGTGCCGCTGATGTCGGTGTGGCGCAACTTCTTCCTCGGCAACGAGCCGACTCGCGGCAAGGGTCCGCTCCAGCGACTCGACGTCAAGGGGGCCCAGACGATCATGCGCGAGGAGATGTCCAAGATGGGCATCGACGTCCGCGACCCCGACCAGACCGTCGGAACGCTGAGCGGCGGAGAGCGCCAGGCGATGGCGATCGCGCGCGCGGTGTACTTCGGGGCCAAGGTGCTGATCCTCGACGAGCCGACCTCCGCGCTCGGCGTCCGCCAGTCGGGGATCGTGCTCAAGTACGTCGTCCAGGCGCGGGAGATGGGACGAGCGGTGATCTTCATCACCCACAACCCGCACCATGCCTATCCGGTCGGGGACCGGTTCGTGCTGCTCAAACGCGGGCGGATGTTCGGGTCGTTCGCCAAGTCGGAGACGTCGATCGCGGAGCTGACGTCGATGATGGCGGGCGGAGCCGAGCTCGAGGAACTCAGCCACGAGCTCCAGCGCGCGGCCGATCCGTCGATCAAGGAGGTCGCCAAGGAACTGGCGGCCGAGGCGCCCGACACCAAGGCGCCCGCCTGACCCCGATGGCGACCGATCTCGAGCTCCTAACCGTGGGCCGGATCAGCATCGACCTGTACTGCGATCAGATCGGCGCCGACTGGCACGCGGCGGAGACGTTCAGCAAGGCGGTCGGCGGCAGCCCGACGAACGTCGCGATCGCGGCTGCCCGCCTCGGGCACCGCACCGCGGTGTTCACCAAGGTCGGCGCCGACCCGTGGGGCGAGGTCGCGATCGGCGAGCTGCGCGGGTTCGGGGTGGACACGCGGTTCGTCTCCGCCGAGCCGGGCACGGTGACGCCGCTGGCGTTCGCGGTGCTCGACCCGCCCGAGGACCCGCAGTTGCTGTTCCGGCGCGACCCGCCCGTGCCCGACCTCCAGCTCCGGCCGGACGACGTCGACGCCGCGACCGTCGCCGAGGTGCCGATCCTGTGGGTGACCGCGAGCGCGCTCTCGCACGAGCCGAGCGCGTCGACCGCCGAGGGCATGCTGCGGAGCCGCGCCCGCCGTCGGCACACCGTGCTCGACCTCGATTACCGCCCGACGTTCTGGCGCTCGCGCGAGGAGGCCTCGGCGCGGATTGGCGCCGCCGTCGAACACGCGACGATCGCCGTCGGCAACCGCGAGGAGTGCGCGGTCGCGGTCGGCAGCGGAGACCCGCACGAGGCCGCGGCCAGGCTCCGCGCGCGCGGCGTCGAGGTCGCAATCGTCAAGCTCGGCGGCGACGGCGTGCTGCTCTCGCACGCGGACGAAGAGCGCCTGATCAAGCCGCCGGCGATCCAAGTGCTGTGCGGGCTCGGCGCCGGGGACGCGTTCGGCGGCGCGCTCGCTCACGGCCTGCTGAACGAGTGGCCCGGAGAGCGCACGGTGGCGTTCGCGAACGCCGCCGGCGGCATCGTCGCGTCGCGGCTGTTGTGCTCCCAGGCGATGCCTTACGAACAGGAGGTGGTCGAGATGCTCGAGGGGTCGCCCGCATGACGACGATCGCGAGCACGGAGGGAGTCGCGGCGCGGGTGAGTGCTGCCCGGCGCAAGATCGGCGTCGGCGTGATCGGGTTCGGCTGGCTGGGCCAGGCGCACACGCGCTCGCTGCTGCGGATCCCGACGCTGTTCGAGAACCGCGCGTTCGACACCGAGCTCGTCGCCTGCAGCGACCCGTTGCCGGCGCGGTTGGATCAGGCGACCGACTCGTTCGGGTTCAAGCGCGCGACCGCCGCCTGGGAGTCGGTGATCGAGGACCCCGCGGTCGAGGTCATCTACATCGCCGCGCCGAACATGTTCCACGTGCCGCTCGTCGAGGCGGCCGCGCAGGCCGGCAAGGCCGTGTTCTGTGAGAAGCCCGTGGGCGGCACGCCCGAACAGGTCGCCCGCGCGGCGAGCGCCGCTCGGACCGCCGGCGTGATCAGCGGCGTCGGCTACAACTACCGGTGGGCACCGCTCGTGCGGTACGCGCGCGAGCTGATCGCGACCGGCGAGCTCGGCGAGATCACCAATTACCGCGGCCGGTTCTTCTCGATGTACGGCGCCGACCCCCTCGGCCTGAACTCGTGGCGGTTCCAGCTCGACCAGGCCGGCTACGGCGTCACCAGCGATCTGATGAGCCACGCGGTCGATCTCGCGCACATGCTGCTCGGCCCGATCGCGAAGGTCACCGGCACGCTCGAGACGTACATCCGTGAGCGTCCGGTGCCTAGCGACGGTGCGGGTCACTACGGACGGGGGCGGCCCGAGGACCCGCGCGCGCCGGTGACCAACGAGGACTACGCGGCGATGCTGTGCGTGTTCGCGTCAGGCGCGCGGGGCACGTTCGAGATCAGCCGCACGCTGGTCGGGCCCGAGAGCGAGAACGCGTTCGACGTATACGGCACGCGTGGCGCCGTCGGGTGGAACTTCGAGCGCCTGAACGAGCTCCGCGTGTACCGCGCGACCGAAGACCGCGGCTCGGGCTATACGACCGTGCTCGGCGGCGACCGCTTCGACCACCACGGCGTCTTCGTCCCCGGCAGCGGCAACACGATCGGGTTCGAGGATCTGATCACGATCGAGGATTACGAGTTCTGCACCGCCGTCGCCGAGGGGCGGCCGTTCGAGCCGGGATTCGACGAGGCGCTTGCGTTCGCAGCGGTGCAGGATGCGCTGCTGCGCTCCGCGCAAAGCGGGGGATGGGAGGAGGTGCGTTCGTGACCGCAACGACCGCGGTGGCGCCTCTTCGGATCGGCGTCATCGGCGTCGGGCGGATCGGGCGGATGCACGCGGAGCTCATCGCTCACCAGGTCCCGGGCGCGGCGCTTGGCGCGGTCTACGACGCGTACGAGCCTGCGGCCCGCGACATCGCGACGCAGCTCGGCGTGCCGGCGGCGGCAAGCGTCGAGGAAATCTTCGACTCGCAGCTCGACGCGGTCGCGATCTGCTCGAGCTCCGACACGCACGTCAATCTGCTGATCGCGGCAGCGGACGCCGGCAAGGCCGTGTTCTGCGAGAAGCCGGTGTCGCTCGACCTGTCCGAGGTCGACCGCGCGCTCGACGCGATCGACGCCGCCGGCGTGCCGTTCCAGATCGGCTTCAACCGCCGGTTCGATCCGGCGCACGCGTCGGTCCGCGATGCCGTCGAGT
>Ga0335073_10002032_pt1 | contig 27694 bp, 23 predicted proteins | sample Lox_Sample_22_FD_207093 | JGI IMG/M metagenome (GOLD analysis project Ga0335073, IMG submission 207093) | Soil microbial communities from Loxahatchee National Wildlife Refuge, Florida, United States - Lox_Sample_2.2 | ecosystem: Environmental > Terrestrial > Soil > Wetlands | place: USA...
GACGACGAGCTGTACGAGAAGGGGATCGCGATCCGCGAGGAGATGCTCGGCCCCGAGCACGGGCGGGCAAAGGTTGAGAGCCAGCCCGACTTCACGCGGGACTTCGAGGAGTTGGTGACCCGCTACTGCTTTGGCTCGGTCTGGGGACGCGAGGGAATATCCCGCGGCACCCGCAGCATGCTCACGATCGCCATGCTCGTCGCCCTCGGGCGTGCCCAGGAGATCCAATGGCACGTCAAAGGCGCCATCAACAACGGTGTCACCAAGGACGAACTGCGTGAAGTGCTGATGCACGCGGCCATCTACTGCGGCGTCCCCGCGGCGGTGGACGGCTTCCGCAACGCCTCGGCGGTGCTGGCCGAGCTGGGGCTTGAGTGAGCGGGCCCGAGGCCGCCGGCGGCCCGGTCGGGTTCGTCGGCATCGGTAACATGGGCCGCCGCATGGCCGCCAACCTGGCGGCCGCCGGGTTCCCGCTGGTGATCAGGGACAGCGACGCCGCCGCGCAGCAGCGGTTCATCGACGCGCACGGCGGTGAGCCGGCGACCTCGCCGCTGTCATTCGCCGGGGCAGGCGTCGTCGTGACGATGCTCCCCGACGGCAAGACCGTGCGCGAGGCCATCCTCGGCTGGGAGGGCGGGATCGCCGCCGCTCTCAAGCCGGGCGCGGTCGTGCTCGACATGAGCTCGTCGGACCCGGTGGGAACCAAGGCGCTCGCCGCGGACCTCGAGCCGTCCGGGATCCGGGTGATCGACGCGCCGGTATCGGGCGGGATCACCCGCGCCGAGTCCGGCACGCTGTCGCTCATGGTCGGCGGGCAGGACGAGGAAGCGTTCGAGCAGGTGCTCCCGGTGCTGCGGACGCTGGGGGAGCGGATCTTCAGGACCGGCCCGCTCGGTTCCGGCCACGCGATGAAGGCGCTGAACAACTTCCTCGGCGCCTCGGCATATACGACCGCGGTCGAGGCGCTCGCCATCGGCAGGGAGTTCGGCTTGGACCCGCGGGTGATGCTCGACGTCGTCAACTCCTCGACCGGCCGCAGCTTCAACACCGAGGTCGTGCTGAAGCAGGACGTCGTGACGGGCAGGTACGGCACCGGGTTCGCCCTTGGCCTGCTGGCGAAGGACGTGGGCATCGCGGCCGACCTCGCCGACGCGATGGGCGTGGACGCGCCCGCCCTCCGGCTGGTCAGCAGCCGCTGGGCGGAGGCGGCGAGCGGACTCGGCTTCGCCGCCGACCACTCGGAGGCACACAAGCAGTGGTGGCCGATCGACCTGGTGACCGCCGCGCCCGAGGAGGGCGAGCCGGGCTGAGCGCTGGCGGCCAGAAACCCGCTCGCCAGGTCTGGCCGCCATGGTTCATATATGATTATGATCGAGTGATCCCCGGATGCGGTAAGCAACGACAGGAGTCAGCGATGCTCTCGTTTGCTCAGGCCACCGACGCTCTGGACACGCTCATCGACCGCGATCAGGACTTCAGGCTGATCGGCTCGGGTTACGGCTTCACCGAAGGGCCCGCCTGGAACACGCCAGGCAACTACCTCGTGTTCAGCGACATCCCCGGCGACAAGCGCTGGCGCTGGAGCGAGCAGGGCGGCATGGAGCTGATCGCCTGGCCCACGTATAAGGGCAACGGCATGGCCTATGAGGCCGACGGCAGCCTGCTCGTGTGCGAGCAGGTGACGAGCTCGCTCATCCGCATCAGGCCGGACGGCCTGCGGCAGGTGGTCGCCTGCCACTATCAGGGCAAGTACCTGAACAGCCCCAACGACGTGATCGTCCGGTCGGACGGGAGCATCTACTTCACCGACCCGAACTACGGCCGCTGGCCGGTAGCCGTCGGGGTTGGCCGCGACTGCGAGCTCGACTTCCAGGGAGTGTTCCGGGTGCCGCCGGGCGGTGGCGATGTCGAGCTCGTGGTGGCGGAGAAGGAGTTCGAGCAGCCGAACGGCCTGGCCTTCTCTCCTGACGAAAGCGTCATCTACATCAACGACAGGCAGAACCTGAAGGCATATGACGTCGCGCCCGACGGGTCGCTGTCGAACATGCGCCTGGTGCGGGACGCGATGGGCAGCAGCGGCGTGCCCGGCACGGGCAATCCGGACGGGATGGAAGTCGACGAGCGTGGCAACATCTGGTGCACCGCGCGCAGCGGCATCTGGGTGCTCGCCCCGTCCGGCGACCTGATCGGCATCGTCGAGACGCCCGAGGTGGCGGGCAGCCTGGTGTGGGGCGGGGCGGACGGGCGCTCGCTGTTCGTGTGCACCTCGAAGACCATGCACGTGATCAGGACCACGGTGGGCTCGGCCCCGCTGCCTTACTGAAGCGCTGTACTGAATCGAGGGAACCGATGGCGCAATCCGGCGACAGCTTTGAGGAGCGGCTTCGCAGGCTCGAGGACGCCGAGCAGATCCGCCAGCTCAACCTTGAATACCGCCGCCACCTCGACGCGAGGGACCTGGAAGCCTACGGGCGGCTCTTCGCCGACGACGGCGAATGGCTGGGCGGCACAGGCTACGGCAGGACCCCGGCGGGCATCACGGCGATGCTGACGGAGCGGCTGGCCGGCAACCCAGCGCCGCCCGGCGCGACGTCCTGGCACATGGTCACCGAGTCCGACATCCAGGTCCGCGGCGACCGGGCGACCGGCACGATCACCTGGGCGCTGATCCAGCGCGGCGACGGCGACAAGCCGGTGATGCGGCTGCTCGGCCACTACGACGACACCTATGTGCGCGAGCGCGGCCGGTGGCGCTATCAGCGCCGGATCGCGCACACCGACATCCCGCGACGGCACATGGACGCCCCGCCCGACGAGCAGGATGCCGCTGACGCCGCCGCCCAGGCGCCGGCAGCGGTCATGACGGACAGCCTGGCGGCGCGGCTGCGGCGGCTTGAGGACGCCGAGCAGATCCGCCGTCTCACCCAGCAGTACCGTCACCACCTCGACGGGCGGGACCTGCGCGCGTACGGGCTGCTGTTCGCCGACGAGGGGGAGTGGCTGGGCGGCACAGGCTACGGCAAGTCGCCTGGCGGGATCACGGCGATGCTCGAGGAGCGGCTGCCGGCCCGCGGCACCGATGGCCCGTCGGCCTGGCACCTGGTGACCGAGCCGGAGGTCACGCTCGACGGCGACCAGGCGTTCGGCACGGTCACGTGGTCCTGGGTCGGACGCGGCGAGGCGGACACGCCGGTGATGCGGCTGCTTGGCCACTACCAGGACGCCTATGTGCGCGAGCGCGGCCGCTGGCGATACGAGCGGCGGATCGCGCACACCGACATCCCGCACCGCCCGCTCGAATTGCCGCCAGACTGGTCACAGGCCGGCGACGCTGGCGGCCAGGCGCCGGCGGACGAGGCGGCGGACAACGCCGAAGCGCGGCTACGGCGGCTCGAGGACCTGGCGGCGATCCGCCAGCTGTTCATCGACTACAAGATGGCGCTGGACAGGCAGGACTTCGCCGCCTACGCCGCGCTGTTCGCCGCGGACGGCGAGTTCATCGCGACCCCGCAGCAGGGCCTGCAGCAGGCGAAGGGACCGGCCGCCATCCAGGCGCTGGTGGAGGGGATGACCGGCAGCCTGCTCGGGGCGGAGCCGGGCGACGACTTCCATGTCGTGGTCAACCCGCTGATCGAGCTGGACGCCGACGACCCCGACCGGGCCAGCGCCGAGGTGACGTGGCTGTACGTGGTCAAGGGCGAAGACGGCGCGCCCGCCCTCGCCAAGCTGGGCCACTACGATGACGTGCTCGTCCGCGAGGACGGCCAGTGGCGGTTCCTGCGCCGCGAGGCGCCGACCGACATCGGGTGAGCCGCCCCTGGGCAGCAGCCCCGCCCCGGACTAGCTGCCCAGGGGCCACCCGCGTTCACGTCACGACGGCGTGCGGCCGGTCGACCTCGCGAAGTTGGGATCGCCTGAGTCGTCCCCGGGGTTGGTGCCGGTGGCGATCTCCTCGGCACGTGCCCGGATCGCCGGCGCGCACTGCTCGGGATGGGTGAGGATCCAGAAGCGGCGCTCGCGCAGGCCGGTGAACAGGATGTCGGCGGCCTGCGCCGGCGCCATGACGTCGTCAAGCGGCGGGTACTCGCGTGCCGGGACTTGCGGGACCGGGCCGAGGCGGGCGGGCCAGTGCCGGGTCGAGCCGAGGATGTCGGTAGCGACCGCGGCCGGGCACAGCACGGCGACGCCGACCGCCGAGCCTGTCTCCTCGAGCTCGCGGTACAGCGTCTCGGACAGCGCGCTCACCGCGTGCTTCGCGGCGACGTAGCTCGTCGCGCCGCGCACCGTCACGAGCCCGTCGATCGAGGACGTGTTGACGATGTGCCCGCTGTCGCGCGCCAGCATCCCGGGCAAGAAGGCCTGCATGCAGTACACGACGCCCCACAGGTTCGCGCCGAGGACGAACTCCCACCCGGCTTGCGGCATCTGCGCGAACGGCGCGGAGAAGTAGACGCCGGCGTTGTTGACGAGCAGCCAGGTCTCGCCTACCTCCTCGTCCACCCGCCGGGCCATGTCGAACACGGCCTGGCGGTCGCTGACGTCGACCTCGATGGCGTGCACGTCGCCGCCGGCGACGCGCAGCGTCGCCGCGGCCCCGGCGAGTCTCGCGGCGTCGATGTCGGCGAGCACCACGGTCATGCCCTCGGCGGCGGCACGCGACGCGATCGCGAAGCCGATGCCGCTGGCGGCTCCCGTGACGACCGCCACCTTGCCCACATAGTCGGGCACGTGTGCCGTCCTTTCTCTAGACATGGCCGTTCTCTAGACATGGCCGCAGCCCCGGAGCGGGTGGCCCCGGGGCTGCGGACCGGTCAGGCGGCTAGCTCGCGGTCGCGGCGCCAGTCACGTTGAAGTACTTGTTCAGGCAGGCGTCGTCGCACCACGCGGTGACCGGACCGCCGACTTCAGCCTGGGAGCTGATCGGCAGGCCGGGCTGGGCGAACTCCGACAGGTTGGCGTTGGTGATGGGGGTGATCGGCATCTCAAGCACGTTCAGCTTGGGACCCTTGTTGTCAAGCACGCGCAGCGCCACGTCGAAGTACGTGAACGCGCCCTGGAACCCGTTGAAGCAGCCGGCCACGGTCTTGTACGTCGACTTGTGGGCCAGCCACCAGGACAGGTCGCCGCCGCCGCACTCACCGTCGGCGATGATCGGGACGGTCCGGCCGACCGCCTCGTACGCCTGGATGATGCCCGCCATCATGCCGCCGTCCTGGATGAAGCCGGCGATCGTCTGCGGGTGGGAGGCGAGGTACTGGGCGACGACGGTCTTGGCCGTCCCCTCGGACCAGTCGCCATACAGCGTGGCGGCGATGTGGATGTTCGGGCAGTTCTTCAGGTCAGCGATCGCCTGGTTGGCGAGCACGACATCGTTCTCGTTGCCGGCGATGCCCTTGACCAGCACGATGTTGCCCTTCTGGATGAGCCCGAGCGCGCCGGCGTCCGCCTCAACCTGGTTCTGGGACCAGGCCGCGACCGCGTACGGCGTGTTGGGGGCGGGCGGAGTGTCGGCCAGGATGACGGGCACGCCCGCCTTCCCCGCGGCGTTGATGGCGGGCGCCTCGGCGACGCTGTCCACCGGGAGCAGGATGATCGCGTTCACGCCCTGGCGCACCATCTGCTGAATCGCGGAGATCTGCTGCTCCGCCGTTGACGCGGCCATGGTCGCCGGGATGTTCGTGACCAGGCTGCCCGTCACCAGGCCGGCCGCCTTGGCCTTCGCGAAGTCCTGCTGCAGGCCGGTCAGCACGTCCTGGTTGTACGGGTTCGTGATCGCGAACGCGATGTACCCGATCTTCCACGGCGGCTTGGCGGTGATCTTGGTCGTCGCCCACGGGCTCGCGATCAGCTCTCCGGGGAAGCTCGAGTAGATCTGCTTGAGCTGCGGAGAGAGAGTTGAGTAGATGCCGCTCGGGTTCGTCGGGCCGACCGCGACGGTGGTCCCGCACGCGGCGGTCGTCGTGGTTCCTGTTCCGGTCCCGCCGCCGGCCGCCGCCGACGACGACGAGGAGGATGCGGACGACGAGCACGCCGCGGTGACCGCCGCGGTGAGCATGACGCCGGCCATCAAGGCCCACGTCTTTCTGGCCCGGATACTGAGCCGGTTATTACCACCGTACATAGATCCATCCCTCACTATCGGTTCGTTGTGGTGGCTTACTGGACGGGGGTCTGGCGGACCGGTGCGGGGGCGCGCCCGGTACGCCGGGAGGGTTAGAGCCGGTCGCGAAGCCGCCGCTGCCGGCCGTAGACGGCGATGGCGGCGAGGATGATGACGCCGTAGACGATCTCTTCGACGGCCGGGCTGGCGCCGTGGCCGATGAGCACGGTGGTGAGCACGGTCAGGAAGAGCGCCCCGACGCACGTGCGCGTGTAGTCCCCGGGTCCGCCGAACACGGTGCCGCCGACGATCACCGACACCACGCTCTGGAACAGGTAGGGGTCTCCGAGCGCGCTGTCGATGCTGCCGGAGAAGCCGCCGATCAGCAGCCCCACCAGAGCCGACGTGATCGCGCTGAACGCGAACGTGGCGGTCCAGACGCGCCTGGTGCTCACCAGGGAGTAGTCGGCGGCGCGTGAGTTCGCGCCGGTGGCGAACAAGCTGCGGCCGAGCCTGGTGCGGTACAGCAAGACGGCGAACACGATCAGGACGATGACCCAGATCACGATCGTCGGCGGGATCGACAGCCCGAAGGTATTCGTCGATGGCTCGGCCAGCGTGCTCAGCCACTGCGGCGCGTTCCCGTTGACCAGGCCGCCGTTGAGCACCGCCACGATCCCGACGGCCAGCGTGCCCATGGCGAGGGTGACGACCAGCGGGTTGATGGCGAAGCGGTGGCAGACGTAGCCGGCGATCCCGCCCAGGACGCCGGATCCGACCACCGCCAGCAGCAGGGCCACTCCGAAGGGGAGGTTGTAGTCGGTCCGCAAGGCCGTCACCGTGAGCGCGCCTGCCACGATGAAGCCGGAAACCCCGAGGTCGAACCCGCCGATCAGGATCAGCAGGGTCTGCCCGCAGGAGGCGAGGCCCACGAGTGCGGCGAGGACCAGGATCGAGCGGACGCTGACCCACGCCGCGAGCCCGGGCAGCGTGATGACGCCGTAGACGAAGACGATGACGAGGGCCACGACCTGCGCGATCGGGAACCTGGCCTGCAGCTTGCCGACGGTGTTCCACGTGGCGCCCAGCGCGCCGGCCCGGGCGGCGACCGCCTGTTCGCCCGGCTGCTGGTCGCGCTTGGCCAGCAGCGATTCCGGCAAGCTCAGGGCCGTGGCGTCCCTGCGGCGCCGCACGGTCGCGCCGGTGCGCCGCAGCCCGCCGCCGGTTTCACGCGACAGGGCCCCGCCGAGCACTACCGCGACGATGAGGATGCCGCCGTAGACGATCTGCAGATAGGCGGGGTTGATCGCGAACGTGGCCAGCATGTTCTGCAGCAGGTAGATGGAGAACGCGCCGAGCAGCGGGCCGATCAGGCCGCCCCGCCCGCCGACCAGCGGGGTGCCGCCGAGCACGACGGCCGCGATCGCCACCAGCGTGTACTCGGTGGCGTTGGAGGCGTCCGCCGAGCTGACCAGGCCGGTCAGGGCCAGGCCGCCGAAGCCGGCGAACAGCCCGCCGAGCCCGTAGCTCGCCACGCGCACCATGTTGACGTTGACGCCGCTTGAGAACGCCGTCGCGTCATTGCTGCCGACCGCGTACAGCAGGCGGCGGAACGGGACGTACCGCAAGCCGATCCAGATGAGCAGCGGTATCCCGATCGTGAGCAGGCCCCCGGGAATCGGGCCCACGGACCCGGCGAGGTTCGCCGTCCATCCGGGGCTGCTCATCGACACGGGGTTCGGGGCGATGAGCAGGTCCACGCCCTGCAGGCCGAAGAACATGGCGAGGGTGACCACGATCGGCGGGACGCGCAGCGCGAGGATGAGCACGCCGTTCGCCGCGCCGACCGCGGCCCCGAGGAGCAGCACGATCGGCACCGAGATGGCGCCGCCCAGCCCGTGCGGGGCCAGCCAGACGACGTACGCGCTGTTGGTCAGGCAGATCAGCGGGGAAATCGACAGGTCGAAACCGCCGCCGATGATCGACGGCGCGCTGGCCAGCGCGGCGATCGCCATCGGAGCGACGTTGGCGAGCTGCTCGGACAGGCCGAAGCCCCCGTGCTCGGTGGCGATGTTGGCGGCGAGCAGCGCGACGGTGAGCAGCGCGGCGAAGCCGAAACTGTAGGAGCGGACCGCTTTCTGCATGGTCACCCGGACGTTGGTGGCCTCCGGCCGGACCGGCAGGGTGCTTGTCTGTGCCATGTCAGCCCTCGCCGCCTTCGCCGAAGAACGCCGACACGAGCGCTTCTCGTGACAGCTCACTGCGGTCGAGTTCACGGGACAGCTCGTGCTCGCGGAACACGAGCACGCGGTCCATCAGCTCGACGTGCTCGTCCAGCTCCGTGGAGAGCATCACCACGGCGAGGCCTTCCCCCGCCAGCGCGCCGAACAGCGCGTACAGGTCGTGCTTGGCGTTGATGTCGATGCCGCGGGTGGGGTCGTTCAGCAGCAGGATCCGCGGTCCGAAGGCGAGCCAGCGCGCGATGATGACGCGCTGCTGGTTCCCGCCGGACAGCGTCGTGATCGCGTCCTCGGGCGACCCGAGGACGATCTGCAGCCGGTCGACGTAGGAGGCGAACCGGCGGCGCGATGAGCGCAGCGACAGGAAGCCGAACTGGCTGTCCTGGCGCAGCGTCGGCATCGCGAAGTTCTCCCGGATCGTCATCCAGCCGAACAGGGAGTCAAGGCCCCGCTCGCGCGGCACGTAGGCGATGTCGCAGTCGGCGGCGTGGACGGGGGACCGCACGACGACGTCGGCGCCGTCGTGATGGCGGACGACCTCGCCGGCGATGATGTTCTCGCCCCACAGGGCCTCGAGGAACTCGTTCTGGCCGTGGCCTTCAAGGCCGGCGAGCCCGATGAGCTCGCCGGCGTGCACGTCCAGGTCGATCGAAGCGCCGTCGGGGCGAAGCCGCAGGCCGCGCACGCTGAGCACCGGCGCCCCGTGCCTGGACGCGGCTGGCCTGCTCTCCGGACGGCCGGCGGTGACGAGTTCGTCCGCGCCGGTCATGAGCTCGATGAGCTCGTGGGTCGTCCACGCGTTGCGGCCGAGCCTGGCGACGGTCTCGCCCGAGCGCATCACGGTGATGCGATCGCCGATCTGCTCGATCTCGTCGAGCCGGTGGCTGATGAAGATGACGCCGACGCCTTCGGCGGCGAGCCTGCCGACGAGCGTGAACAGGCGGTCGCGCGTGGCGACGTCGAGCGCGGACGTCGCCTCGTCAAGGATCAGGATGCGCGGCTTGCGCAGCAGGGCCCGCACGATGCAGCAGGCCTGCCGGTCAGACAGCGACAGGTCTTCCATGATGGTGGACAGGTCGACCGGCTTGCCCAGGAGCTCCTCAAGGGCGGCGTTCGCCAGGCGCCGCTTCTCGCGGGCGGGCACCCTCGTGCGCCACGTGTCGTCGGCGCCGAGCCATACGTTGTCAAGGACGGAGCGCGCCCCGGCGACCAGGACCTCCTGGAAGACGGTGACGACGCCCTGCTTCTGCGCGGCTCTGGGGCTGCGCAGCTGGGCCTCGGCGCCGGCGATCTCGACACGGCCCGCGTCGGGCACGTGCACGCCGGACAGGATCTTCACCAGCGTGCTCTTGCCCGAGCCGTTCTCGCCCACGAGGGCGTGCACCTCACCCGCGCGCAGCTCGAACGAGCAGTCCCGCAGAGCTTTCGTGGGGCCGAAGGCCTTCGCCACGTGCTCGACGCGGACGAGGATCTCCGGCGTGCTCGGCGCGTCGGCCGGATCGGCCACCACGGCGCCCTCCGACGTCACCGCGATGACCCGGCTGGTTCGCGAGAACAAGAAAGCTCCGCACCGATATATGACTTCCGGAGCCCGGCCCCGCGCATGCGCGGGACATCCGGTCCCGGAGGACTGTCATGGAGCGCCAGCTGGCTCGCGTGCATCCTGCCTCGCCCGGTCTGAGCTGCGTCACCAGAGCCCGTCATACCGTAAACCTCCCAGGCTGATCGCCCTTCCCGGCCCGAAACATATATGAAACTCTAGACCGAGGCACCCGAAGCGTCGAGAGTCAAGAATCACGATCTTGTCTCGTATGAGATTGCAAGCGACTGCTGGCGAGCAAGCAGGACGCGGATAATGACCGGTGCCGCCATGGCAGGAAAGGTGCTGCGCAGAGTGACGATTGACCTGGGCAAGGTGGGGATCTGGAGCCGTGAGCTGCGATATCACGCGGACGCCGGTGCGCGGGCCGCGGCGGCGGCCGAGCTGGAGGACCTCGGCTACGGCGCGCTCTTCATCCCGGACGCTGGCGGCGACGTGCTTGACGCGGCGGCGCACCTGCTCGCCGCGACCCGGCGGATGCCAGTTGCGACAGGAATCCTGAATATATGGATGCACGACCCGGCGGACGTGGCCGGCGGGTGCGCCAGCCTGCTGGAGCGGTTCGGGCCGCGGTTCCTGCTCGGGCTGGGGAACAGCCACGCGCCGCTCGTCGAAGGCATCGCGCACGTGCCGTACGAACGCCCGTATTCGAAGATGGTGGCGTACCTGGACGCGCTGGACGCGACGACGCCGCCGGTCCCCGCCGCGGACCGAATGCTCGCGGCGCTTGGTCCCCGGATGCTGTCCCTGACCCGGCGGCGGGCGGCCGCCGCGCATCCGTACCTGGTCCCGCCGGAGCATACGGCGCTGGCACGCGAGGCGCTCGGCCCGGGAATCGTGCTCGCGCCCGAGCAGGCAGTCGTGCTTGACCCCGATCCGCGACGCGCGCGCGAGCGGGCCAGGGCTTTCGTCAACGACTACCTCGCCCTGCCCAACTACGTGCGCAACCTGCGCACCCTCGGCTTCACCGACGATGACCTGCGGGGCCCCGCCAGCGATCGGCTCGTGGACGCGGTGGTCGCGCACGGTGACGAGGAGGCGGTCGCGGCCCGGGTGCGCGCGCACCACGACGCGGGCGCCGATCACGTGTGCCTCTACGTGGTGGGCGGGACCGGCGAGGCGCTGGCGCTTGACTCCTGGCGCCGCCTGGCTCCCGTGGTCACCGGCACGTAAAGCTCGGCACGACCGGTCCACGACGCGATCCTATATGTTCAGCTCGACGCGTTTACGAATCCGGCGGCGTGCGAAGCGCCGGTAGCCGTCTGGTGCGGCTACGCTAGTGAGCTGTGAACAAGCAAGAACGCACCTATACGATCCTCCGGGACCGTATCCACTCCGGCAGCATCGCCCCGATGTCGCGGCTCAACATCGACGCGCTCGCCCGCGAGCTAGGCGTGAGCCCGATACCGGTCAGGGAAGCCCTGCGCCGCCTGGAGGCCGAGGGCTGGGTGCGGTTCACGCCCAACGTGGGAGCGGTCGTCTCCCCTGTGGACTCCACGTCCTGGGAACAGGCCATGATCGCGCTGGCGATCCTCGAGGGCGCCGCCAGCGGCGAAGCCCAGCCGAACATGCGCAGGTCCGACATAGCGCGGCTGCGCAGGATCGCCACCGGGATGGAGGAAGCCGCCGCCCGCGCCGATCCGCTCCGGTTCTCACGGCTGAACCGGTCGCTGCACGCGACCATCGTGTCCCGCTGCCCCAACACGTACCTGGTCGAGCTGCTCGAGCAGACCAACGCCCGCCTCGACCGGGTGCGATCGACCATGTTCGTCTACCTTCCGCACCGTTCGGAGGAGGCGCTGCACGAGCACCTTCGCCTGATCGAGCTGCTGGAATCGGGCACCAGGGACGAAGTCGAGTCCTTCGCCCGCTGGCACAAGCTGCGGACCGTCGAGGCGTACCGGGCGATCCACCAGGCCAACGACAAGGCCCTCGCGACCCGCCAGCTCCGCCCGGCGCCGACGCCGCCGCCGACGCCGCCGCCGGCTCGCGCCCGCCGCGAGCAAACCGCCGTCTCCTCCTGACGGCTCCTGAGGATCCTGACGATAAAAGAGATTGCCTGACCCGGCGCTGGCAGGTACCGTCCGCGCGTGGGACATATCGAGGTAGCGCACGTCAGCCACGTGCTGCCGGACGGGCGTGTGCTGCTCGACGACGCCAGCTTCCGGATCGGCGAGGGGTCCACCGCCGCCATTGTCGGCCCGAACGGCGCGGGCAAGACCACGCTGCTGCGCATGATCGCCGGCGACAAGCAGCCGCGATCAGGCGTGATAACAGCAACAGGCGGGCTTGGCGTCATGCGGCAGTTCATCGGCGGGCCGGCCGCCAAGGACACGACGGTCCGCGACCTGCTGCTGTCCGTCGCACCGGCCCCCGTCCAGAAAGCGGCCAGGAACCTCGACGACGCCGAACTCGCCATGATGGAGACTGACGACGAGCCCACCCAGCTCAGGTACGCCCGCGCGCTCAACGAGTACGGCGAGGCGGGCGGCTACGACGCCGAGGTGCACTGGGACGAGTGCTGTGTCGCCGCGCTCGGCAAGCCGTTCGACGAGGTCCGCTGGCGCGAGGTGAACACGCTGTCGGGCGGTCAGCAAAAGCGCCTGGTCCTCGAGTCGCTGCTGCGCGGCCGCGACACCACGCTGCTGCTCGACGAGCCGGACAACTACCTGGACGTGCCGGCCAAGCGCTGGCTCGAGGACCAGCTGAAAGCCACGCCCAAGACCGTGCTGCTCGTCAGCCACGACCGCGAGCTGCTCAACGCCTGCGCCGACCGGATCGTCACCGTCGAGGACAGGCGCGTGTGGGTGCACGGCGGCGGCTTCTCGACCTACGCCCAGGCACGCAGCGACCGCATCGACCGCCTCGAGGAACTGCGCCGCCGCTGGGACGAGGAGCACGAGAAGCTGAAAGAGCTCGTCCGCATGTACCGGCAGAAGGCAAGCTACAACTCCGACATGGCCTCCCGCCTGCAAGCCGCGGTCACTCGCCTGCAGCGGTTCGAAGAGCAGGGCCCGCCGGAGATACCGCCGCGCGAGCAGCACATCCGCGTCCGCTTGAAGGGCGGCCGCACCGGCAAGCGCGCCCTGGTAGTAGAGGAACTGGCGGTGGCGGGAACCACGCGCCCGTTCGGGATAGAAATCTGGTTCGGGGACCGGATCGCGGTGCTCGGCGGGAACGGGAGCGGGAAGTCGAGTTTCCTGCGGCTGCTCGCGGGAGAGCCGCTGCGGCACGAGGGGTCGGCGAAGCTCGGGGCGCGCGTGGTCCCCGGGATGTTCGCGCAGACCCACGCGCGGCCCGACCTCGAGGGCCGCACCGCGCTGGAGATCTTGATGACCGAGCACGCGCTGCTCATCAACGAGGCGATGTCGGCGCTCGCCCGGTATGAGCTGCAGATGTGCGCGAAGCAGCCGTTCGGCACGCTGTCGGGCGGCCAGCAGGCGCGGCTGCAGATCCTGCTGCTCGAGCTCGGCGGTGCGACGATGCTGCTGCTCGACGAGCCGACCGACAACCTGGACCTGCCGAGCGCGGACGCGCTGCAGGCGGGCCTTGAGGCCTACGAGGGCACGGTGCTCGCCGTCACGCACGACCGCTGGTTCGCCCGGTCGTTCGACCGCTACCTGGTCTTCGGCTCCGACGGCACGGTCAGGGAGACTCCCGAGCCGGTCTGGGATTAGATCTGTTATAACGTGTTGCCCGCTGTGCTGTGTAGCCAGTAGCATACTGAGTATGATACTCGGTGGACAGTAGCGCGGAGGAGACGGATGAGCGTCAGGCACGCCTTGCTGGCCCTGCTCAGCGAGGGTCCGAAGTACGGTCTTCAGCTGCGCGAGGAATTCGAGATGCGCACGGGCGAGGTGTGGCCCCTGAACGTCGGGCAGGTCTACACGACCTTGCAGCGGCTCGAGCGGGACGGTCTCGTGGAGGCCCTCGACGCAGACGTCCACGAGGAAGCGGGCCCGCAGAAGGCCTACCGGATCACGTCCGCCGGCACGACCGAGCTCGGGCACTGGCTGCGGGTGCCTCCGGACCTGAGCTCGCCGCCGCGCGACGAGCTCGTCATGAAGGTGCTGGTGGCGGTGCAGGTGCCGGGCACCGATGTGCACGAGGTCATCCAGGTGCACCGCCGGTATCTGGTGCAGCTGATGCAGCAGTGGACCCGGCTGAAGGAAGACGAGCCGGACTCCGACCTGGCGTTCGCCCTCGTGGTCGACGCCGAATTGTTCCGCCTCGACTCGGTGATCCGCTGGCTGGACGCGGCCGAAGGGCGGCTGCGCCGCGCCGAGGCTGACGGGCGGTCGCCGAGGCTGCGGACCGCGCCGGTGTCGATGGCCGTACTCCAGCGCAGGCGACGGATGGGAGCGACCGATGAGCGTTCTTGAGCTGCGGAGCATCTCGAAGGTCTTCGGCAGAGGTGCCGCCGAGGTCCAGGCGCTGCGCGACGTGAGCCTGAAGGTCGAGGCAGGCTCCATGGTCGCGGTCATGGGCCCGAGCGGGTCAGGCAAGTCCTCGCTGCTCACGATCGCGGGGACGCTCGAAGAGCCGACCAGCGGCGCCGTGCTGATCAGCGGCCGGGACGTGGCACGGATGTCGGGGGGCGCCAAGGCGCGGCTGCGCCGCCGCACCATCGGCTACGTCTTCCAGGACTTCAACCTGCTGCCCGGCCTGACCGCGGCGGAGAACGTGTCGTTGCCGCTTGAGCTGGACGGGATGAGCGCGCGCCGCGCGCACCTGGCCGGGCTGGCCGCCCTGGAGGACCTCGGGCTCGGTGACCGGGCGGGGCGCTTCCCTGACCAGCTCTCCGGTGGCGAGCGGCAGCGGGTGGCGATCGCCCGCGCCGTGGTGGGGGAGCGCTCGCTGCTGCTCGCGGACGAGCCGTCGGGCGCGCTCGACTCCGCCAACGGCGAAGCCGTGATGCGGCTCATTCACACCTACTGCAAGAAGGGCACCGCCGCCGTCGTCGTCACCCACGACGCCCAGCTGGCGTCCTGGGCGGACCGGGTGGTGTTCCTGCGCGACGGCCGGATCGTCGACCAGACCGTGCCGCCGGCCGGCCCCGAGTCGCTGCTTGAGCAGCAGTCATGAGCCTCCTGCTCGAGGACGACCGGCCGGTCAGGGAGCCGGACGATCCGCGGCGCGCGGCCGCCGCCCGGCGAGCGCTGACCCGCTGGGGGCTGCGGCTGCTGCGCCGCGAGTGGCGCCAGCGGATCCTGATCGTCGCCCTTGTCGCCGTGGCGACCGCCGCCACGCTCGACGCCATCGCGGTCGCGTCCGCCACCCCGGGCACGCCGAACGCGGGCACCCTCGGTACCGCGTCCACGCTCATCCAGCTTCCGGGTTCCACCGCCGGTCTGTCCGGCGTCGTCGCCAAGATCGAGAACGCCTACGGCCCGGCCAGCGTGATCTACGACCAGCCGATCTCCACAGGCCAGTCCGGGGGCGCCGACCTGCGCGCGCAGAACCCGAACGCCCCGTACACGCGCGTGCTGCTCGCGCTCGACTCCGGGCACTATCCGACGGCGACCGGGCAAGTCGCGGTCACCCCCGGGCTCGCCCAGCTCTACGGGCTGCGAATCGGCTCGGCCTGGCGCGTCGTCGGCAAGTCCCTCACGGTCACCGGCATCGTCGAGAACCCGTCCAACCTGCTCGACGAGTTCGGTCTCGTCGCCCCTGGCCAGATCGTGCCACAGCGGGTACGGATCTTCGTCGGCATCTCCATGGACTCTGCCACCGCCTCGCAGGCCGGCGATATCATCCCGAAGGACGCGGTCGTCACCGAGCCCACCCCGGACGACTCCCTCGTCGCCCCGGCGACGATCGTGCTGATCATCTCGGTGCTCGGCCTGGTCTTCATCGGCCTGGTCGCCACCGCCGCGTTCACCGTCATGGCCCAGCGCAGGCAGCGCGCCCTCGGCATGCTCGCCTCGATCGGCGCGACCGAGGCTGACGTCAGGTTCGTGCTGATCGTCGACGGCCTGATAGCCGGCGTGATCGGCGCCGCTGTCGGCGCTGCCCTCGCGTTCGGCGCCTGGTTCTGGTACTACCCCCATCTCGAGGTCGCGACGGCGCACCGCACCGACCCGCTGAACCTGCCCTGGGCGGCCGTGGTCATCGGCCTGCTGCTCGCCGTGGCGACCTCGGTCATCGCCGCCGCGTGGCCTGGGCGCGCCGCAAGCAAGGTCCCCGTGGTCGCCGCGATCTCCGGGCGGGTGGCCCCGCCGCAACTGATCGCGCGGTCGCTGCGCCCAGGACTGCTCACCTTGGCCGGCGGGTTGTTCGTCCTGTTCGCCTCCGGCGGCTGGGACGGCGGTGGCGGCGGCGGGGGTAACAGCAGCCGGTACCTGATCCTGGCCGGCCTGATCGCCTGCGTGATCGCGTGCGCCCTGCTCGCCCCGTTCATCGTCGACCGGCTGGCCCGGCTGGCGGTGCGTGCCCCGCTCGCCACCCGGCTCGCCGTGCGCGACCTCGCGCGCTACCGGTCCCGGTCGGGCGCGGCCATGGCGGCGGTCTCCTTCGCGGTGTTCCTCGCCACCCTCACGATCATCATCGCGAGCATCCGGTTCGACGACGCGCTCGACTATGTCGCTCCGAACCTGGCGTCGAATCAGCTCATCCTCTACACGCCGGACAACGACCCGGCCCAGTACCAGTCGGGTCAGTTCACCCCGGCCGCCAAGCTGGCCGCCACGCGGCACGAGGCGGACCTGCTGGCCGCGCAGTTGCACGCGCCCGCACCGCTCGAGCTGGACCTGCCGGTCAGCGTGAACGTCGAGCAGCAGGGGCAGCCCACGCAGAACCAGTACGGCGGCCTCATCTCGCTGTCGCGCAGGGAGTTCGCCGGCATCATGTACGTGGCCACCCCCGCGCTGCTCACGACGTTCGGCATCAGCCCCGCGCAGGTGAACTCCCGCGCGCAGGTGCTCACGACGCGCGCCGAACTGCCGTCGACGGGAAACCTCGCACTGGTCAACGGCGATTACCTCGCCGGGCCGACGAACGTGCCGTGCCCGGCCGGGATGTGCATCCAGAACCCGGTCATCCAGGAGGTCGGCAAGCTGCCGTTCGGCACCTCCGCGCCGAACACTGTGATCACCCCGAGCGCGGTCAAGGCACTGCATGAGACTGTCGTCCCCGTCGGCTGGCTGATCCAGGCCCCGTCCGCGCTCACAGCGGTGCAGGTCAACGCGGCCCGGCAGAGCGCGCTCACCCTCGGCAGCACTGTGGAGAGCAAGTCCGGTCAGCTCAGCCTCGGGCAGATCAGCAACGGCGCCACCATCGGCGGCATGCTCATCGCGCTCGGCGTGCTCGCCATGACGGTAGGCCTGATCCGCAGCGAGACCACGGGCGACCTGCGCACCCTCACGGCCACGGGCGCGGGCGCCCGTACCAGGCGAGCGCTGACCAGTGTCACCGCGGGCGTGCTCGCCCTGCTCGGAGCGGCGCTCGGTGCCGTGGCGGCCTGCCTGGCCGCGTTCGCCTTCGCGCACTCCAGCCTCACGCTGACCTTCAGCAGCGTGCCGTGGTCCGACGTCGGGCTGCTGGTGATCGGCATGCCGCTGATCGCGGCGGCGGCGGGGTGGCTGCTCGGCGGCCGCGCCCCGTCCGCCGTCTCCCGGCAGCCCATCGAATAGCCGTCGGCTCGGCGCCGGGACACGCGCGGAAATCCCGGCGCCACCGCGGTGCCGCGAGTATCGTCTCAGTTCGTGACGGAAGCGCCGGCTTTCAGCGTCGTGGCGGACGTCGCGATCGTGAAGGGGGAGACTCCGGCCGCGGACCGGACCTGGCTGACGTTCCCTGACGGCACTTCGCGGCGCGCGGCCGTCCACGTCATCCACGATCTGCCCCACTTGGTCGTCGAGTCGGTGTTCGGCCTTGACGACGGGCTCTGGGGCACGCTCGCCGTCGGCGGGTTCGAGCCCGCCACACGCGAGCTCACCAAGCGGTACGCGCGGATCCGGCTGGTGACCGACGCGCCCATGGATGACATCGCGGAGCGGACCTGGCCGCAGCACCGCGTCGCGAAGGCCGCGGTGAACGCGGTGCTCAACCGGTGGGGCGACGGGCCCGACACCCCGGACGGGGTCCGGGACCGGCTGCGCGGCTACAGCCCGGACGCGGCGGACCTGGCGGACCGCCTCGACGACGAGACCATCCGTGTCGCGGCCGCCGCCGTGCGGCGGCTGTACCGGGAGTGGAGCGCGCTGCCGCCCGGCGGCACGCTGCGGCTCACCTGGCCGCTGCACGAGAGCTGGCTGCGTCTTATGTAAGCGGGGCCGCGTCAGCCGTCCCAGGGCGACGTCGGCGAGCAGGCTGCCCAGTGCCGAGGCGCCCTTGTCCCAGCTCGCGGCTGCCGCGACGCTGCTGCCCGCCGTCGTCAGCCGACCGGCGAGCGCGTCATCGGAGAGCACGTCGGTGAGCGCCGCGGCCCATCCGGCCACGTCGTGCGGCGGGACCGCGCGGGCCGCCGATCCGGCTACCTCGGCGAGCACCTCGATGTCGCTCATCACCACCGGCACGCCCGCCGCCATCGCCTCGAGCACCGGCAAGCCATACCCCTCGGCCAGCGAGGGGAAGGCGAACACCGAAGCCGCCCGGTACACGGCGGGCAGGTGCTCGTCGGCGACATCCGTCACCAGCCGGACCCGGGACCCCAGGCCCAACTCGGCGACCAGGCGGGGGAGTCGGTCGGGGAAACCGGGGTCGGCGCCGCCGACGACGACGAGCGACACCTCGCCGGGCATGGCGGCCAGCGCCCGCACGAGCACCTCCTGGTTCTTGTGCGGGCGGTGCGCGCCGACGGTGAGGACGAAAGTTTCCGGCAGCTGATACCGGTCCCGCGCCGCGGCCACGTCAGCCGCGGTGACGGTGCCGAATTGCTTGATGTCGACCCCGTTGGGCACGAGGGTGGGATGGGGGGCGCCCGGATAATGGCGGCTGATTTCCTCCAGGCTGGCCACGCTCGGAGCCGTCATCGCGGTCGCTCTCGCGAGCACCATCCGGGTGATCATCGCGGTCCAGGCCTGGCGGCGGCGGTCGCCCGCGAACGCGACGTCTTTTTCGATCGTGGCGTCGTGCACCGTCACGACGAACGGGCACGGCCGCAGCAGCGGCGTGAAGGTCGGATACGGGACGTAGAGGACGGCCGGGTTGACTGAGCCGATCACCCGGGCGAGTTCGCGGCACCGGTGGACGTGCGGCGCGGTGACGTCGGTGCCGATCACATCGGCGTACGGCGGCAGTTCGGAAAGCGGGAAGAGCTCATTTTGCCGCGGATTGACGAGAACTCGCAGCACAAGGCCGTCGGCCGGTTCGCTCATATGCGCCACAAGCTTCACCACCGACCGCGCGAGTCCGTGCGCCCCGGGAAACCCATTCACACGCGCGTCGATCACGATTGAGCGGTTTCCACCCGGCATGTGTCCACTCCGCCTTTTCTTGGGCATATTTAAGATCTGGATAATGCTCGTCTGGTTAAGGCCCAGTTTGTAGCTAATTCGTTGTGGAATCCAACGTGAAGGAACAGTTGTGCACGCACCCGCAATGATCGAAGCCCACGGTCTTGCCAAATCGTTCGGCTCGGTCCAGGCACTCGCCCGCCTCGACCTGAGCGTTCCCGCCGGAACCACGATGTGCCTGCTCGGTCCCAACGGAGCCGGCAAGACCACCGCGGTCCGCGTGCTCTGCACGCTGCTGCGTCCCGATGCCGGCTGGGCGCGAGTCGCGGGCTACGACGTCGTCGCCGACAGCGCCGCGGTTCGCCAGCACATCGGCATGGCCGGGCAGTACGCCGCCGTGGACCAGTGCCTGACCGGCCGGGCCAACCTCGTCATGATAGGCCGGCTGAGCCGGATCCCGCGCAAACAGGCACGCCGCCGGGCGGCCGAGCTGCTCGCCGCGCTCGACCTCGAAGAGGCGGCCGACCGTCCGGCGCGCACCTACTCGGGAGGCATGCGCCGGCGTCTCGACCTGGCGGCAAGCCTGCTCGGCCGGCCGCGCGTGCTGTTCCTCGACGAACCGACGACCGGGCTGGACCCAGGCAGCCGGCTGGCCCTGTGGTCCATCATCGGCGAGCTCGTCAGCGAGGGCACCACGCTCCTGCTCACCACCCAGTACCTGGAAGAGGCCGACAGGCTCGCGGACCGCGTCTGCGTCATCGACGGCGGCCGGGTCACGGCCGAGGGAACCCCGGCCGAGCTGAAGGCGCGGACCGGCGCCTCCCACCTGCGGCTCGCCGTCACCGACACCGCGTCGCTGTCCAGCGCGGCCGCGGAGATCGCCCGCTACGCGGCCGGGCCGGTGCGGCGGGTGGCCGGGCTCGCGGCGCTCGACGTGCCAGTGGTCCCGCGCCCCGGACTGATCACCGATATCGTCCGGGCACTCGACGCCGCCGGCATCGGCGTCGATGACGTCGTTGTCCGCCACCCCTCGCTCGACGACGCGTTCCACGCGCTGACTCGCCCTCCGGTCGTCGAAGGCGCCAGCGTCGAGGACACAGGCGTCGAGGCCGCGGCGTGAGCGTCGTCACACTCACCTACCGCCTGCCGGCGGCGTCGCGGTCATGGCTGTCCCGGCTGCGCTGGGGGCTCAGCGACGTGCAGGTGCTGACCTGGCGCACGCTGTTCCGCATCGTCACCACGCCGGAACAACTGCTGAACGTCACCGTCCAGCCGCTGATCTTTGTCCTGTTGTTCAGCTACGTGTTCAACGGCGCCATCATCCTTCCAGTCCATGGCAGCTATCGGGATTACCTCATCGCGGGCATCGTCGCGGTGAACATGGGAGGCACCGCCCAGGGGGCGGCCATCGGCCTCGCGGTCGACTTGTCGTCCGGCCTGATCGACCGGTTCCGCTCACTGCCGATGTCACGGGCGACGGTCATCATCGGCCGGACAGTGGCCGACTTGATCCTCACCGTGATCGCCGCCACGGTCACCGTGGCGGCAGGCCTCGCGGTGGGCTGGCGGATCCACGCCAGCCTGGGCCACGTGCTCCTCGCGCTCCTGCTCGGCCTGCTTTTCGCCTATTCGGCGGCGTGGGCGGGCGCGTGCTCGGGGATCCTCGCCCGCGGGCCCGAATCGGCCCAGGTGGTGGGGCTGATCGTGATCATGCCGCTCTCGCTGATCTCCAACGCCTTCATCTCGACCGACCGGCTGCCCCTGGTGCTGCGGGAGATCGCCGACTGGAACCCGGTCAGCGTGCTCGCCTCCGCCTGCCGTCAGCTGCTCGGCAATCCCGATCCGGCCGCCGCCATCCACGAATGGCCGATGCAGCATCCCGAACTCGCCTCCGCGCTGTGGTCGCTGACCCTGCTGTGCACAGTGGCGCCGCTGGCGGTCTGGCTGTACGTCCGCAGGACCCGGCGGTGACCGCGTCGCCGGCGGCTGGCCCGTGGGAGGCGACATGCGCGTCATGGTCGTGACCGACCAGTACGAACCCATGGTGGGCGGCGTGCCGACCGTCACGCGGGAGCTCGCGCACGGCCTTGCCGAGCGCGGCCACGCCGTGGCGCTCGTCGCCCCGAGCCCGCGCTGGCGCGGCGGGACCGCGTCCGCGGCGGGGTTCGCGGTCAGCTACCGTGGCTCGGTGCGCTGGCCCTGGTACGAGGGCATGCGGCTGGGATACCTGTCGGCCGCCGGGGCCCGCGCCCTGATCGCCTCGTTCGCGCCCGACGTGGCGCACCTCCACTCCCCGGTGACGCTCGGCGTGATGACCCGGATCGGCGCGCGCCGTCAGCGGGTGCCCGTGGTGTACACGAACCACTACCTGCCCGCCAACGTCCGCGGGTCGGCGGGCGCGCCGTCACTCGTCCTGGACGCCGTCTTCTACCGGCACGTGATCGGGTTCGCCAACCGGTGCGCGCACGTCACCGCGCCCACCGCGACCGCGCTGCGACTGCTGCGCGACCGCGGGCTGCGCGTGCCGTCGGGCGTGGTGTCCAACGGAGTCGACACGCGGACCTTCTCTCCTGGACCGCCCGACGACACCATCAGACAGCGATACGGGCTCCCCGCGGGCCAGCCGCTGATCCTGTCGGTCGGCAGGCTCAGCGCGGAAAAGCGCGTGGACGTCGTGCTCGACGCGGCCGCGCGGCTGCGCGCCGGCCCGCTGCTCGCGATCGCCGGCGCGGGACCCGACGAGGCCCGCCTGCGCGCGCGGGCACGCCGGCTGGGGGTGGCAGGGAAGGTGCGGTTCCTCGGCTTCGTCCCGGCTGCCGACCTGCCCGGCCTGTACCGGCTCGCCGACGTCTTCGCGATCGCCTCCGAGGCCGAACTGCAGAGCCTCGCCGCGCTGGAGGCGATGGCGACCGGCTTGCCGGTCGTCGCGGCCGACGCCTGCGCGCTCGCCGAGCTTGTCCGGGACGGCGACAACGGGTTCCTCGTAGCGCCAGGCGACGCCGACGCCCTATCCGCGCGCCTGGCCACGCTCTGCCGCGACCCGGCCCTGCGAGCGCGGATGTCGGCCGCGTCGCTGCGGATCGTCGGCGGCCACGAGCGAGATCGCTGCCTGGCCGAGTGGGAGTCGCTCTACAGTCGGCTGGCCCCGGCGCCGGCCAGGGCGGGCGCGCGATGAACCCACAACCGCGGGTCCCGCTGCTGTTCCTCGTGGCCGACACTGGCGGTGGCCACCGCAGCGCCGCGCAGGCGGTGGCGCAGGCGCTCGAGCGCGCCTGGCCGGGCCGCTTCGACCCGCTCATCCGCGACCCGCTGCTCGGGCCGGGCTGTCCGCGCCGGCTGCGCTGGGCCATCGGCTCCTACGCGCCCATGATCCGCTGGTGCCCACGGCTGTGGGGCGTCTTGTGGCGGACGTACGGCAGGCCGAAGACGCTCAACTGGCTGCGCAGGACCCTGCTCTCGCAGGCCTACGGCACGGTCGGCGCCGCCGTGGCGGCCTGCACGCCGGCGATGATCGTGGCCTTCCACCCGATGACGCCCGAACCAGCCGTCCGCGTCCGCGACCGAATGGCACTCCTTCCCGCGGTACCCGTGGTCACCGTCATCACCGACCTGATCACCGCGCACCTGGCGTGGCGGGACGCCGCGGTGGACCGCGTGATCGTACCGTCGGCGGCGATCGCGGGCCGGTGCGCGCGCGACGGCATGCCCGACGAGCGGTTCGTCCACGTCGGATTGCCCGTCGCCGCCGAGTTCTGCCAGCCGCCGCTTCATGAGCCGGAGCGGCACGAGCTCCAGCGGTCACTCGGCCTGCGCGGGCGGTTCCTCGTCGTCGTGACGGGCGGGGCCGAAGGGTCGGGCGGCATCTACCGCCGCACCGCCGCGATCCTGCGCCGGGTCGACGACGTCGACGTCGCCGTCATCTGCGGCCGCAACCGGCCGCTGCGCCGGCGGCTGAGCCGGCTGGCCGCACGCGCGGACGGCCGGCTGACCGTGCACGGTTTCGTCGGTAACATGGCCGACTGGCTGCGCTGCGCCGATATCGTCGTCGGCAAGGCAGGGCCAGGCACCATCGCGGAGGCGACCTGCTGCGCCGCCCCGCTGGTGCTTACCTCGTTCGTGCCAGGCCAGGAGGAGGGCAACGCCGAGTTCATCGTGGAGGCGGGCGCCGGCATCTACGCGCCACGGCCGCGCGGCCTCGCCATGCAGATCGAGCGCCTCCGTGACGACCCGGCCGCCCTGGCCGCCATGCGCGCGGAGTCGGCACGGCTGGGCCGCCCCAGCGCCGCCGCCGACATCGCCGCCATCCTCGCCGAGGCCGCCGACGGTCCCGCCGGGCGAAGCGGCCCCCAGGCGCCCCGCGCCCTCACCTACAGCACCATGTAGTTCTCGCAGATGATGGAGGGCAGACGATGAGCGAGGACATAGTTTCGCACGACGCCCAGCCCGCGGACCCCGGACACACCAGACCAGAAGCGGGCCTCCTGCCGTCGCTCGTCATCCGTGCACAGGGCGCCGACCGGACGCTGCAGCCCGGCGGCGTGTACCGGATCGGCCGCGATCCCCAAGCGGCCATCGTGATCGAGGAGCCACTCGTCTCGTGGCACCACGCTGTCCTGACCACCGCCGAAGGCCAGTGGCTTCTCGAGGACACCGCGAGCTCCAACGGCACGTTCGCCGATGGGGAGCGGGTTCAGCGGGTCGAGATCACCGCCGCCCGCCAGGCGACGGTCCGCCTCGGTCACCCGGTCGCTGGCCCCATCGTCTCCTGCTCGCTGACGGCCGCGCCACACAGCGCGCCCGCTGACGCCCCCGCCCCCACGGCGATGTGGTCCGCGGTCAGGAAAGAGCCGACGGGCGTCATGTCGCTGCCGGCCACGGTCCTGCGCATCGGCCGCGCCGAGGACAGCGACGTCGTGGTGCCCGACCTTCGCGTGTCCCGCCGGCACGCCGAACTGCGCCGGCTGGCGGGCGGCGCCTATGAGATCACCGATCTCGGGAGCCACAACGGGACGTTCGTGAACGGCCAGCGGGTGACCACCGCCGTGGTGAACGAGTCCGACGTCATCGGCGTCGGCCGCATGACGCTCCGCCTCGTGGGCGGGGAGCTGCAGAAGTTCGACGACGTCGGCGACATCTCCCTCGACGCCCGGCGGCTGACCGTCACGCTGCCCGGCGGCAAGGTGCTGCTCGACGACGTCAGCTTCCCGCTCGCCGAGCGGTGCCTGCTCGGCGTGATCGGCCCGAGCGGTGCCGGGAAATCGACCCTGCTCGGTGCGCTCACCGGCCTGCGGCCGGCCACCGCGGGCTCGGTGCGCTACGACGGCCGCGATCTGTACGCCAACTACGCCGAACTCCGGCATCGCATCGGACTCGTCCCGCAGGAGAACATCCTGCACACCCAGCTGTCGGCGCGCCGCGCGCTTGGCTTCGCGGCCGAGCTGCGGTTCCCCCGCGACACCAGCCCCGCCGAGCGTGACAGCCGCATCACGGAAGTCCTCGGCGAGCTCTCGCTGACCGCCCATGCCGACACGCGCGCGTCGTCGCTGTCCGGCGGCCAGCAAAAGCGGGTCAACGTCGCCCTGGAGCTGCTCACCAAGCCGTCGCTGCTCTTCCTCGACGAGCCCACGTCGGGCCTTGACCCAGGCCTGGACAGGTCGGTGATGGAGATGATGGCCGGGCTGGCCCGCGACGGGCGGACGGTCATCGTCGTCACGCACAGCGTCGCTAACCTGGGTGTCTGCGACCGGCTGCTCGTCCTCGTGCCCGGCGGGAAGATCGCCTTCTTCGGGACTCCGGCCGACGGGTTGCGCCATTTCGGCCGCGACGACTGGGCGCAGGTATTCCAGGCGTTCGAAGCCGAACCAGACCGCGACTGGGCAGACGAGTACCGCCGCTCGCCGTTCTACGCGCGGTACATGACGCCGCTCATGCTCGCCGAAGCGCAGCAAGCCCAGCAGGCCCGGCAAGCCCAGCAGGCCCGGCAAGCCCAGCAGGCGACGCCGGACGCGCCCGCCCAGGCCCCGAAGTCCCCGCCGCCCCCGCGACCCGCCAACCGCCTGGCGCAGTTGTCCACCCTGATCAGGCGGTACCTGGCTGTCATCGCCTCGGACCGCAACTACGTCGCCGTGCTCGCGCTGCTGCCGATCATCCTCGGCGCGCTGATCAGGGCGATCCCGGACCCGAACGGCCTGCTGGGTCCGAGTAACGGCAACGCGATCCAGGTCCTTCTCATCCTCGTCATGGGCGCGTGCCTGATCGGGGTGGCCAACGCCGTCAGGGAACTGGTCAAGGAACGCCCGATCTACAACAGGGAACGGGCCGCCGGGCTGTCCCCGGGCGCCTACCTGGGTTCCAAGCTCGTGGTGCTCGGCCTCATCAGCGCGGTTCAGGCGGTCGTGCTCGTCCTGATCGGCCTGGCGGGCCGCCCGCTGCCGCCGCACGGGGTCCTGCTGACAGGCGCCCCGCTGGCCGAGATCATGCTCGGCATCGCGCTCCTCGCGATCGCCTCGATGACGATGGGCCTGTTCATCTCCGCCGCGGTCAGCTCGTCGGACAAGACGATGCCGCTGCTCGTGGTCGCGGTGCTGGCCCAGGTGGTGCTCAGCGGCGGGGTCGTCCGGCTCAACGGCAAGGCGGGCCTTGAGCAGCTTTCCTGGCTCTCCCCGTCCCGCTGGGGCTTCGCCGCGGTCGGGTCGACGACCAACCTCAACGCGGTCACGCCCCCGCCCCCGGGCAACACGCCAGACCCGCTGTGGGACCACACGCTGCACCACTGGCTCCTCAACATGGGCATGCAGGTCGTGCTCACCGCGATCCTCGCCGCCCTCACATGGTGGCGCCTGCGGCAGGCCAGCCCCGGCCGCCGGCGCCGGGCATGACGAAGGCGCGTCGGCGTGCGGTCCTGGAGCCAACGGGCATCACCGTCACACCCGACGGCGGCACGGTCTACGTCGCCAACATGGACAGCGACACGATCTCCGTGATCCGCCGCTAGCTCCTCGTCCGTGATCCGCCGCTAGCTCCGCGCCACCTCGTCGTAGCTCCCGCAGTTCCGCGCCCCCCGGGGCCCGTCGCCGCCGAAGGCCCGCCCCGCTTCTCTTCTCCCTTATCCCGAACGGTCCCACCCGTCTCCACTACCCGCCCCGCTCGCTAAAGATCTTGGAAAACATCTTCGTAGGTATGATCGAATGTCGTCGATAGGCGATATAGTGTTTGTATACGGATCATTTTCCCCGAACCACCCGAACGGAGGGGTCGCTCATGGCACCGGCACCGTTCCCCGACCCCGGACAGGACGACGGCGACCAGCCGCCGCTGCCCGGCGACCAGGGCCGGGACGAGACGGGGCATGGCGGCGACGGCGGCCCGGACGGGATGCCAGCCGGAACGGACCCGGACCGGGACTGGGACGCGGACGCGGATCTTGCCAGGTTCCTGGCGGACGTCGACGCTGGGCGGGAGCCGGTGCCCGAGGAGGATGTCCAGGTCCCAGTGGTGACGTTCAGTCTGGGCGAGACGGCGGACGTGGACCCGGCGGTGCTGGCGGCGATGATCGGCCCGGACGGGCTCGGCGGCGACACGTTCGCCGCTGACAAGGCCGCCGATGCGATGCGGCCCTGCCCGCTTCTGTCTGCGCTTGCCGAGCAGGCCAGGAGCTGGCGATGGAGCTGGTGAGCACCGCGCAGGCGGCGGAGGAGCGGATGGACCTGGCGGCCGCGCTGGCCGCCCGCCTGCCGGCCACGTTCGCCGGGATGGCCGCCGGGGTGATCGACGGCGGCCGCGCGGCCACCATCGGCTATTACACGCAGTGCTTGTCCGGTGAGCACGCGGCGTACGCCGACGGGGTGCTTGCCGCTGGGTTCGGCGGACGCGCTGGCCGCGAAGGCATCGATCGAGGCTGACGCGGCGGCGCTGCGCGACGGCGGGGTGGAGGGCAGCCTGCGGTACCTGCGGGTGCTGGCGTTCCTGGACCGGCTCAACGGTCGCGACCCCTTGGACCGGATCACCGCTACCCGCGACGACCCCGCTGGGGCCGCCAGCCCGCCGTCCGCCGCTACCCATCCGGGCGGCCCGGCGCCGCTGCCGGCGCTGATCAACCTGATCGTCCCGGCCGGGACGCTGTTCGGCTGGTCCGGCGTGCCTGCCGAGGCAGGCGGCTGGGGACTGCTGGACCGCGACGATGCCCGCGACATCGTGCAGGCCGCCTCGATGCACCCGCGCACCCGGTGGTGCGTGAGGCTGACCGGCCCGGCGGTTATCAACGGTTCTGGCTCTTGGGAGCCGTATTCTTGCAGGTCATTTCCATGTTGCGATTGATGTGACGTGGTTACGTCGCTGCGGGCTGGCCGGTCCAGCCGAG
>Ga0335073_10002034_pt1 | contig 27681 bp, 27 predicted proteins | sample Lox_Sample_22_FD_207093 | JGI IMG/M metagenome (GOLD analysis project Ga0335073, IMG submission 207093) | Soil microbial communities from Loxahatchee National Wildlife Refuge, Florida, United States - Lox_Sample_2.2 | ecosystem: Environmental > Terrestrial > Soil > Wetlands | place: USA...
CTTGGTGTCTGGCTTGGGGATCATGGGGTGTGGCCAAGTCTTATCGTCCGGTGTTGCGTGATCAGCCGATGTTGCTGCCGGTGGATATGCGGGAGTGGCTGCCAGACGACCATCTGGTGTGGTTCGTCATGGACGTCGTCGACGCGTTGGACGTTGACGAGTTCGAGCGAGGTGGTCGTCGAGGTGGTGCCGGTGCTGCTGGGTACGACCCGAGGATGCTGCTGGGCCTGTTGGTCTACGCCTACTGCCACGGGGTGCGGTCCTCTCGTCAGGTCGAGCGACTGTGTCACACGGACGTCGCGTTTCGTGTTCTGTGCGCGCAGGACATTCCAGATCACGCAACGATCGCGAGGTTTCGAGCACAGCACCAAGCTGCGTTCGCAGATTTGTTCGGCCAGGTGCTGAGGATCGCTGGGCGGGCCGGGCTGGCCCGGTTCGGCACGGTTGCGATCGACGGCACGAAGATCGCAGCGAATGCCTCGATCGATGCCAACCGTGGCCAGGCCTGGTTCGCCGATCAGGCAGCGACGATGATCGCCGACGCCGAACGAACCGACGCGATCGACAACGCCCGCGCAGACCAGGACGAGAACCTCGAGGTCGATCGGATGCCGCCGGGGTTGGTCGACCGGTCACGTCGGCTCGAACGCATCCGCGAAGCGGCCCAGCAGTTGACTGAACGACATCGTCGGCTTGAGGAGGTCGACCACGCCCGCGATGCTGCGGCGCGGGAGCGGCTCGCCCGATCACAGGCTGGGCTGCCCGTGGTCGGATGCATCCCGAAAGGCCCGCACCATCTGGCCGAAGCCCGAGCGCACCTGGAGCGCGAACTGCGTGATCATCAGGCCAAGCTCGACCGTCGCGCCGCGATCATCGCCTCGGGCAAGAAACCTATGGGAGCTCCGCCGGTTCCGACCGAGCAGCATTCACGGATCATCCGCGCTCGCCGGGTCGTCGCCGCCGCTGAACAAGCCGCCCAGGAGCAGGCTGCTGGCAATCCTCCCGGCGCCGCGTTCAAGCACCGCAAGCCGAAGAACCTGCCGAGCGTCACGGTGAACACGACCGACCCTGACTCGCGGATCATGCCAACCCGCAAAGGGTTTCTTCAGGGCTACAACGCGCAAGTCGCGGTCACCACCGACCACGTAATCGTCGCTGTCGCGCTGGGACAGTCCACCAATGACCAGGCCTGCTTCGTGCCGATGATGCACGCCGCCCAGCAGGCCGCGACCCAACTGCACAGGCTGACCAGCAACGACGACCACCTGATCGGGACCGTGCTCGCCGACGCCGGCTACGCCGCCGATGCCAACCTCACCGCTCCCGGCCCGGATCGACTGATCGCTCTCGGCAAAGGCCGCGATCAATCCAAGGCCGCCGCGGGCGAACCCGCTCACGGACTGCCACCCCCGAACGCGACCGCTCGACAAGCGATGCAACATCGCCTTCGAACCGACAGCGGACGGGCCCTCTACAAGCGGCGCGGCGCCACCGTGGAACCAGCAATTGGAAGTCTCAAGGCAATGCTCGGCCGGTTCTCCCGCCGCGGACTAAACGCGGCTCTGGGCGAACTCCAACTCGCCGCAAGTGCCTTCAACCTCATGAAGATCTACCGCGCCGCCAACGCCTGACAGCGTCACATGCCGAGCCCAGCCACTGATCCCGACGGACGAGCAATCTGACGTCGGGATGAACTCGGCCTCACACCAGCGTTCCGCGATTCTGCGACAGGCTCGGAAGTCCAGGAACGGCACGAACTCTGGCCAGCTGCGTTCCCACATCGCGATCATCGCCGGGTACTTGTCCCGCCAGGTTCCGGCGAACTCGGCGAAACGCTGCTCGGCCGCGGCCACGGTGGCCGCGTGGTAGACGCCCTTGAGCTCGGCGGTGATCTTCCCCCAGTCGGCCTTAGAGGCGTAGCGAAGGCTGTTACGCACCAAGTGCACGACACAGGTCTGTACCGTGGCCAGCGGCCAGGTCGCGGCGATCGCGTCCGGCAGACCCTTCAACCCGTCACAGCAGACGATGCACACATCGGCGACGCCACGGTTGCGTAGCTCAGTCAGCATCGTCATCCACTGCTTGGCGCCTTCCCCGCCGGTGGGTCCGACCCAGAGGCCGAGCACGTCGCGTTCCCCATCGACGGTGATGCCCATCGCCACGTAGACCGGCCGGTTGCGGACCTGCCCGTCACGAATCTTCAACACGATCGCATCGATCAGCACCACCGGGTAGCACGCATCCAGTGGTCGGGACTGCCATTGCCCCATGTCCTCGATCACCGCATCGGTCACCCGCGAGACCAAGTCCCGCGACACCTCGGTGCCGTAGATGTCGCCCAGGTGATGGGCGATGTCGCCGGTGGTCATCCCCTTCGCATAGAGCGACAGAACAGCGTCATCGAAGCCAGCCAGCCGCCGGGAGTGCTTAGGCACCACCGTCGGAGCGAAGGTGCCGGCCCGATCACGGGGCACGTTGATGCGGACCTCGCCGACGTCGGTGCGCACCGTCTTACCGCTCGACCCGTTGCGCACGTTCCCGGTCCCTGACCGCTCGCCCCGGTCGTGGCCAAGGTGCTCGCCCAGCTCAGTCTCCAGCGCCGTCTCCAGCACCTGCCGGGTCAGCCCGGTCAACAACCCGCCCGGCCCGGTCAGCTCCACACCCTGCATACGGGCCGTCGCGACCAACTGCTCAGCCAACGCCGACAGATCCGGCTGGACCGGACCCTCGGCTGGTTCCACATCGATCATCTTCGTGGTCATACGTGATCTTCTCCAGCCCACGGCCCCAGGCCGCGGAGTCACGCCGTGCCACACACAAAATTCCTGACAGGCCCGTCGGAGGAAGCGAATCCCGTTCCCATCCTTGTAGTGCCCCCGGCAGGGCTCGAACCTGCGCTCGGTGCCTGTCAGACCCGGCATGGACGCTCATGATGTCGCCAAGCAGCGTGCCATTTTGATCTTGAAGCTCAGGCTCGGGAATCGGCATGTGCCAACCGGTCGGACCCGCAGAAGGCGAGGCGTTACCTCGAGTCGTTATTTCGCTGTGGCTCCGTTGACTGCTGCGGTTGGTATTGCTGCCGGTGCCGGATCGTTGGAACCGCTCGGTTCGTCAGGTTCGGGGTCGACTGCGACGGTGGGTTGGCTGTCGCCCTCGGGTGCGGGCCGGTCTTGGGTGGCGAGGCGTTCTTGCAGCGGTAGTGCTTTGAGTTCGTCCCTGAACCGCTGGTAATCCGGTACTTGTTCCAGTGGTTCGGTGTCGAGGTCATACCGTCGCCGCAGGCTGGCCAGCGTCGAGCGTCGGGCGTCGCCTTGGTCGGTGTCCTCAAGTGCCTTATCGATGTCACGGAACAGGATTCGAGCCCGATCGCGGGTGACTCCTGACTGGTGATCATCTAGGAAGCCTCGCACGAGGCGGTCCACCCGGTTGCGCTGCTGTGCGTCGTCCTCGGTACTTCGGGCGTCGCGGAGCAGGTCTGCCAGCCTGCCGAGAAGCAGCGTGAAGTTAGCGCGCGTTATTGCCGCTGCCGCGCTGAGCGGATCGTCGTCAGGCCCGTCGCCGGCATTCTCTAGAACTCGCACAACCTCGCGCGCTAGGCCGACCTTCTCGATGTGCTCGTCGGTGAACGTGGCCGTGAACGCTTCGGACGTGGCGTCCCAGACGTGCGCCACGTCGCCGGCCAAGTGAGTTGCGATGACGTCGGCGCTGAACTTCGCACTATCGTCGTCGCTGATGCCGAGAACGGTCTGTGCGTAACGGCGTGCCGCCGCAGCTACGACCGGCAGGGCGATGAGGTCTTCGGGCTCTTCGATGGTGACGCCCGCCGGTACCGTGACGGGCGCGTCGGCGGCCCATTGATCGACCGACAGGATGAAGTCGGTCGAGATGTAGGGGCGGCGTCCGGCGGGGTTCTTGCGGAGCCTGCGCAGCGCGTCCTTGCCAGACTTGTCGCCGTCAAGCAACACGACGCACGGTGGCTTGACCTGGTCCCGGCCCCGGGCCAGGTAGACCATGTAGGGGATGGCGCTGGCCGATCCTGCTGGCACGATCGTGATCTCGTTCAGATTGAGTGTCTGGCTGGGCGCGATGCCGTTCAGGCCGCGTAGGTGGGATGACACTCCCGCGAGCAGCACTTGGTCGGCCGGTCCTTCGACGAACAGGTTTGACCCGCCGATGAATGCGGTTTCCGCGACGAAAGGGCCCAGGGAGGAGCGCAGCGGCTCGTAGTGGTTGCGGCTGGCGTCGGTGACCACGCGGGTGCCTTCGTCGTGGCTTCCTTTGTCGAGGACCCGGATGCGGTGCGCGGCGTTGCGGTTGATCAGGTACGGCGAGTGGGTCACGTAGATGACCTGTCCGCCCTGCGAGCCGTCCTCGGGCTTGGCGAACTCCTCGAGGATGCGCAGGAGGTCTTGCTGGCCGACGCCCGACAGGTAGGCGTCGGGCTCGTCGAGCAGCAGTAGTTGCGTGCGTCCCGCTGGTGCCTGGTTGGCGCGCAGTTGCACGTAGTAGGACAGGAAGTAGCGCAGGCCTCGGCTGCGCTCGGTGAAGGAGTATTCGGTCTCGGTGCGGTCGCGGACGGTGAAGGCGACCTCGTGCTCACGCGGCGACAGCAGCAACTGGAAGTGTTGGTCCTGGGCCCACCACTTGGGGAAGTTCAGGTGCCTGGCGATGGCGTCGTTCATCCGCTGGATGATCGCGTTGACCTCGCCCTCTCGCTCGTCACGGAGCGCGTTGTCGAGGTCCGTGAACGACGCGGGGTCGATACGGGCGACGTCGATCAGGAGCCTGCGACCGAGGTCGAACTCCTTCTCGCGCAGTATGGCGATGCTCGGATCGACCGCGGTTGGCTTGAGAGCGTTGGTGATGCTGTCCCACCATGTCGGGATCGCGTCTTTGGGTGCGTCGGCTTTCGGGAGCGAGCCGAGGATGTCGCGCCGGCCGCTGCGGCTCGGCAGGGTGTCCGCGCTCTGGTCGGCCAGTCGGCGGATGGACATGCTCGCGGGCAACGCGACCTCGGTCTCCAGTCGAAAGACCACCGGGAAGACACCTCGCAGCGCTGTCTCCTCCGCAGCCGTCAACGGCCGCGGTTCAGGGACGGTCGGGGTGAACGTGAACGAATCGCCCTGCCCGGCACGCACGTAGTACAGCTCTTGGCCGCCGGGGTAGCCCAGGCTGGTCATGAGGGCTGCGTCCGCGTCTGTTTCGACCCGGAACCGGCCGGCGAAGTCGGACACCCGCCGCTCGCCCTGCTCGACGGAATACAGGTCGGAGTAGCGGCAGAAGTCCTGGCGATCGACCTCTGTTGCGGTCAGGAGGCGTTCGACCGCGTCGAGGAGATGGCTCTTTCCGGATTCGTTGGCGCCCACCACCGCTGTGATCCGGGGATCGACGTCCAATCGGACGTATGGGTACCAGCCCAGGTCAGTGCGGTCCCACTCCTGCTCGTGTGAGTCAGGATGCGCCTTCAGCTCGTAGTCGAAGTTGAACGAGCGGAAGAAGCGAACGTAGGCGCGTTCCAGCTTCACCCTGATGACCCCCAGCCGATTAGTGACTTTGGGCGAGTCTGGCACGCCCCACCGACAGTTCCCAGCCGCTCGGGTGCCCCCCTGGGTGAGCGTCGGGCGTGGGTTTCGGTCACCTCGATGTGCACATCGGCAGCGCCGGACCCACTGCTGAGTTGGCTACCGTCGTAATCAGAGGAAATGGGAGGGCGGTGGTCCGATGGTGCAGTCGGCAGCTGCGCGCTCCGCCGTTCTCATCGACTCCAACATCTTCATCGCCGCCGAAGACCACGGCATCGACGGCCATGTCCACGGCGCCGACGCGGCGACGCTGATCCGGCTAGTCAACGAACTCGGCTACGAACTCGTCGTCAGCAACGGCACGCGCAGCGACATCCTCGCTGCTGATCCGCTGCGCCGGGACCGGATGCGCCGCTCGCTGCAGCGATACACCGTGTTACAGCCTGTCGCCGAGAACGCCACGGCGCGAGCACAGTTCCCCTCGACCTTGTCCGGCAACGACCGCGCCGACCTGGAAGTCCTGTCCACGTTCGCCACCGGGCGAGCGACGTGGTTGATCAGCCAAGACCGGCAACTACGTCAGCGCGCCGGCCGCGCCGGACTGACCAATGTCCTGTCCCTCGATGACGCGATCGCTATGTTCGGTGCGCTGCGCGACCCGTACGCGCTGCGGCTGCCGACCGCACGCGTCGTGGAGGCGTACACGATCGACCAGAGCGCCGCGATCTTCGACAGCCTCAAGCGCGACTATCCCGGGTTCAACACCTGGTGGACCAGCAAGGTCGTCCCCGAGCAGCGCGACGTGATCGTGATCGGCGACGCCCAGGCCCCCGAGGGCCTTGTCGTGCTGAAGGTCGAGACCGACCAGCCGCACGGGCTGCCGCGGCCCGTGCTGAAGCTGTGCACATTCAAGATCGGCGACGAGTTCCGCGGCGACAAACGCGGCGAACTACTGCTCAAGGCAGCGCTCATGCACGCCCGCGACCACAGCCAGCCGGCGGTCTACCTCGAGGTGCTGCCGGACAAGGCCGACCTGCTTGACTGGCTTTCACGGTTCGGCTTCGCCCCGGTCCCTGACGCGACGGCGCCGGACGACCAACTCGTCCTGCGCAAACTGCTCGACCCGCAGCCCGACAGCCAGCCTCTGTCACCGCTCGAGCACGCCATCACCTACGGGCCGGGCAGCATCCGCCTCGCCCGCGCGCACGCCATCCCGATCCGCGACCACTGGCACCGTCGCCTGCTCCCCGAGGCCGAACCGGTATCGGAGCCCGGCCTTTTCGACATCGGCTATGGCGCGGAAGGGTGCGGCAACGCCATCCTCAAGGCGTACCTGTGCAACGCGCCCACGCGGCAAATCACACCCGGTGACGGCGTGGTGTTCATCCGAACCAACGACCCACCCAGCATCATCACTTCTGTCGGGGTCGTTGAGCAGACGCTCGTTAGCCGTTCCGTGGACGAGATCGCCGCGTTCGTCGGCACCCGCACCGTGTACAGCCGTAGGGAGATCGCCGACCTATGCAGCAAGCCGCGGGAGGTGCTGGCCATCTTGTTCCGCTTCGACCGGGCACTGACTAATCCGATACCCGTGGACGAGATGGGCGCGGCGGGCCATCTCAACGGCACGGTTCAGTCGATCACACAAATCTCGCGGGAGGCAGTGACATGGGTTCGCCAGCAGTTGGACGCGTAGCACTGATGTCGATCCACCCCGAGTACGCCGACGCGATCCTGGCCGGCACCAAGAAGGTCGAGTTCCGCAAGCGCCCGATCGCGGACGACGTAACCCACGTCATCGTCTACGCCACCGCACCCGTGAGCGCGATCGTCGGTGCGTTCATCGTCGAGAACCAGGCCACCGCCGCGCCCTCCAGCCTCTGGCGACGCTTCGCCAAGGTCGGAGGCATCACCCGCCACGGGTTCTTCTCCTACTTCGCCGACCGCACGCACGGCGTCGGCATCGAGGTAGGAGAGGTCCTCGCACCAGCCGAACCAATGTCACTCGTGGACGACCTCGGCATAGCGCGGCCCCCGCAGAGCTTCCAATATCTGCCCGCCGCCGCCGCCGAGCCTGCGCTCGCAGGCATGGCAACTATCTGCTGAACCCGCCGTCTGACGGCATCGGCCCGCAGTCAAGTCGGCCACAGCTCCCAGCTATCACCGACGCCGCGGCGTAACCGAGCGGTGGGGTATTTGGCCTGGGCTGCGGACAGCCGCGCGGTCACCTCGCTGATAGGTCCGGGCGCGATGACAGCCAGCGGCTGCGGCTCGGGCTGTCTCTTCTTGCGTGTCGGCTTCGGTGGTGCCGGCAGGAAGACGGTACGCAGTAGCGGCGGGAGCATGGCACTCCACTGCTCACCGGTGAAGTCGGGCAGCGTGCGATCACCGCCCCAGCGGTGCTCGATCTGATACGCCGTACAGGCCGGGCAACGATCCCACCATCCAGGCATCAGCCGGTCCATCGTCTCGGCCCGAGAACCGGCCGGCGGCCGGGGATGAAACAGGCGCAACGACAAGTCGTACTCGTGCCACTCAGTCGGCGCCTCGCATTCGGAACACATGGCCGCGGGATCGGGCATCGGCATCTTCAACAAGGCGTCGAACCGACGCCGATCAATGCCGGACCACTCCCTCAGCAGCCGATGCCGCCACAGATCCATGTGCGAGCGCAGGTTCCACTCCCGCCGCTCGGCCGGCAGGCTTCCGTGCCGATCGATGACCCGCTCCGGATCACCCACCTGCTCACGCAACTCGCGGGCGACGGCTCGACTCTCCGCGGCACGAGCCTGCCACTGAGCTGCTTGGGATGACCGCCGGATGCCCGTCCACCTCGGCCGCCGGAAACGACCGCGCCGGATGTCGCGCAGTTGGAGTCTCATCGCGCCGTGGGCGGCCGATGTTCGTTGGCGATCGCGAAAGCCACCCGAACGCGTCCCGGTGCTCCATGGCTGGGGGACCCAGGACTGGACCGGCTCGTCGACGTCGCCGGTCGCGCTCTTAGCGCCCTCTTCTTGGCGAGTAGTTAGGCATGCCTTACCTTAGTGTCTTGTGACGTGGGCTGACGCGGTACCGAACCTGCTGATCGGACTCCGCGAAGGCCTTGAGGCTGGCCTGGTCGTCAGCATCCTGCTCGCTGCGCTGCGGCAAACCGCCGCCGGTACCGAGGATAGGGCGCCGCGGAAGGTGCGTTCGGCGCCGATCTGGCTGGGTGTGCTGGGAGCGGTGATGGTCGCCGGCAGCTTCGCAGCGGTGCTGACCTACTCCACGAGCGCCTTGTCGAGCAGCGTGCAGGAGGCGGTCGGGGGACTGCTGAGCGTGCTGGCCGTCTGCCTGGTGACCGCGATGGTCTTCTGGATGCGGCGCACGGCGCGCACGCTGTCGGCGCACCTACGTGGGGAGGTCGCCCGGGCGCTCGCGCTCGGCGCAGGCGCGTTGACCTTGACGGCGTTCCTGGCGGTCGGCCGGGAGGGGCTGGAGACCACGTTGTTCATCTGGACAGCGGTCAAGGCCTCCGGCTCAACGCTCGCACCGCTGCTCGGCGCCGGCCTGGGTTTGGCCGCGGCGATCGTATTGTGCTGGCTGTTGTATCAGCGGGCCATACGGATCAACCTCGGGGTGTTCTTCAACCGCACCGCGATCGCGCTGATCGTCATTGCCGCCGGGGTGCTCGCCTACGGGCTGGGTGATCTGCAGGACGCAGGCTGGCTGCCCGGGCAGCGGTGGGTGGCGTTCGACCTGACCGCGCACGTCGACCCGAACTCGTGGTGGGTGTCGATCATCAGCGGCGTCACCGAATTGGCGCCGAAGATGACGGTGCTCCAGGTCGTCGCCTGGCTCGCCTACCTCGTTGTGGTCATCCCTGTCTTCGTCGCGGCCGGGCGCAGCGCGCCTTCCGTCGTCGCGGCCGAGGTGCAGCCCGACGTGCGCGCGAGCCGGTGGGAGCGACTGGTGGCGCGCCGGGTCTGGCCGATCGCCGGAACCGCGATCGTGGTGCCCGCCGCGGTAGCGGCGGTCGTGATCGCCGTGTTGCCGGCCTCGCCGGCGTCGGCCACGACGGAGGTGAGCGTGACGAGTTCGGGGTGCGCGAAGGAATGGACGTCCGGACATGTCGGCGCGCAGACGTTCGCGGTGGACAACAAGACCAGCAGGGCCGGTGAGGTCAACCTCGACAACGGTTCCGGCGCGGTGGTTGCCGAGATCGAGACTCTGGGCCCGGCGACGACCGCCGACATGAGCGCGACCCTCGGGTCCGGCACGTACAGCTTCGTGTGCCTGATGTCCGGCGGCACCACCCGCGGCTCGGCGGTCACAGTTCACGGAGTCAGCGGCAATGGCAAGGCCAGTTCGGTGCTGGCGTTCAAGCCGGTCACGACGGCCGACCTCGCTGCCCCGAACAAGCGGTACCAGGCCTACGCGGCGAGAGATCTCGTCACGCTGGCCGCCGATGTCGCGACCCTGCGTGCCGACATTGCCGCGGGGAACCTGGGCAAGGCGAGGACGGATTGGCTGACCGCGCAGCTGGACTGGGAGCGCGTCGGTGCCTCTTACGACAGCTTCGGCGACGAGGGCCTGGCCGTGGACGGGCTGCCGGACGGCTACCCGCAAGGAGTCAACGACCCCGGCTTCACTGGGCTGCACCGCATCGAGTACGGCCTCTACCACCGGCAGACCGCCGCGCAGCTACTGCCGGTCGTCGATCAACTCGTCAAAGGTGTGGCGACCGTGCAGCGGAAGTTGACCAGCGACGACGAGGCCGGCGACCCGACCCAGCTGCCGCTGCGGGTGCACGAGATCCTCGAAGACGCGCTGCGTGACCACTTGTCCGGTCTCGACGACGAAGGCGCGCACATGGCCTACGCCGAAACCTACGCCGACACCCAGGTCGACCGGGTCGTGCTCGGCGAGGTCGCCGACCTCGTCAACGCCCGCGATCCCGGACTCGTCGCCACGATCACCAGCCAGGAGAACACCCTGCAGACCGCGCTGCTGGCCACCCAGTCCAACGGGCAGTGGCAGCCCAGCACGCAAGTATCTCTGGCAGCGCGACAACGAGTCGATGCCGCCATGGGCGCGATGCTGGAGACCCTGTCGATCGAACCCAACCTGCTCGAAGTCCCACCCGGACAATGACGAACGAAACGATCAACACGATGCCAGGTCCTATGCGCACGAGTACCCGATGACTGTCAGCCGCCGCAACTTCCTCCGCGGCGCCGCCGCCGGTGCCGCGACCACGGCGCTCACCGGCGGTGTCCTGATCGGCGGCGCCCACGCCGACGCCCGCCCCGCCGCCGGCACCCCGCAAACCGAGGACTCCTACCCCTTCCATGGCGAGCACCAGGCCGGCATCCTCACCCCCGGCCCGGCCGACAAGCAGAACTATTCCTGCTTCGCCGCCTTCGACATCGTCGACGACACCACCAAAGCCCAGCTCGCCGATCTTCTGCAGACCCTCACCAGCCGGGCGCGGCTGCTCACCGCCGGCGGCCCCGCCCCGGACCTCGGCATCAGCCAGACACCGTCGGACAGCGACGTCCTCGGCCCCGACGTCCCCGCCGACGGACTCACCGTCACCACCAGCCTCGGGTCCACGCTCTTCGACGACCGCTTCGGCCTATCCGCGAGCAAGCCGACGAAGCTGACTCCGATGCTCGCGTTCCCGAACGACTCTCCCGACCCCGCCTGGCTGCATGGCGACCTGCTGCTCCAGTTGTGCGCCAACCACCCCGACACCATCCACCACGCCATCCGCGACATCACCCGCCACACCCGCGGCGGCATGCAGCCACGGTGGAAGATCGAGGGCTACAACTCACCACCACGACCGACGGGCACCAGCCGCAACCTGCTCGGCTTCAAAGACGGCACCGCCAACCCCACCGGCAGCACCGCGCAGAAACTCGTCTGGGTCGACGACACCGCCGAACCGGCGTGGGCACAGGGCGGCTCCTACCAAGTGGTGCGGATCATCCGCATGCTCGTCGAGTTCTGGGACCGCGTCTCGATCAACGAGCAAGAGACCATGTTCGGCCGCCGCCGCGACACCGGCGCCCCGCTGGACGGCAACACCGAGTTCGACACCCCCAACTACCACGCGGACCCGCACGGCAACGTCATCCCGCTCGACGCCCACATCCGCCTGGCCAACCCCCGCACACACGCTACCGAGAATCAGCGCATCATCCGCCGCTCCTACAACTACGACCTCGGCCTCGACCAGAACGGCAACATCCAAGCCGGGCACATCTTCGTCGCCTACCAGCAAGACGTGCAGCGCCAGTTCGAGACCATCCAGAAACGCCTCATCGGCGAACCACTCATCGACTACGTCCAACCCTTCGGCGGCGGCTACTTCTTCGCCCCTCCAGGGATACGGGACGGCTCCGACTGGTACGGCCGCGCGCTCCTGACCTGAGAGAACTTCGGAGTCCGGCGGAGCGGCGATCCTCATGCTGTGGGTGATGACGTGGCCGGTGGCGCTGCGACCGCCCGCTGTCCCAGTTCGAGCCGCTGCTTGGCGACGCGGTAGGCAACCTGCCCGACGCTGGACGAGGCCAGCACGGACCGTCTCTGCCGCCTCAAGGACCGCCGACGGTGAGCGGCTCGTTCGCGTCATCCTCTGAGCTGTCCCGGTCGCTACGGCTCGAAATGTCTTGGTCGCGCGGCCGCCGCGCGAGGCAGCCCGTTCGGAGCATCGCTGGGGAGGCGATATCGCCCGCGCCACGCCGCCCGCACGATTGCGCGTGCGCGGGTCAGGCCTCGATGGTGACGACCGTCTGGTTGACGGCGACCCATTGATAGAGCCAGGCCATGGTGGGCGTGGGGAGATGGACGCAACCGTGCGACCCGTTGGCCGTGTAGTTCTGGGAGCCGAAGGGCATGGTCTGCCAGCTGGCGTCGTGGAAGCCGAAATCGCCGTTGAACGGCACCCAGTACTTCACGTAGTCGCGGTAGCCGGGGCCGACGAGGTAACGGTCGCGCTGCTTGGCCTGCACGCGCCAGGAACCGAGCGGAGTCTGGTCGCCGTTGTCCGTCTCGCCGGTGGTGACCGCGGTGGAGTTGACCTCCTTCTGCCCCTGGCAGGCCCACAGGTGCTGGTGCTTGATGCTGACCACGACCAGCTGCGGGTAGGTGTTGCCGGCGCAGGAGGCCGCGTCGTCGCCAAGGGAAACCGTGATTGGGGAGGGTGTGACAGCGGGTGCGTAGTTGGCCACGTCGGCCTGGCGGCCCTCGACCCGCACGGCCGTCCTGGCCTTCGCAGCAACTGACGTCGACTGGTTGGTAGCGGGGTCGGCCGCTGCCCGTGTCCGGCTACTCGGGCCGGTGTGTACGAGGGCCACGATCGTCAGTGCCGTCAGCACCGGCAGCGCGTAGGCGCGCCACCCATACCGCCGGACGAAGGCGCGCAGCCGCCGCTCGCCCTGACGGGCGTGCCGGTGCGGCCGTGCGCTCTGGCCCACGATGTTCAGCCTCCCACGGTGAGGTCTGCTCGACGGTCAAGCTCGCGCGAACCGACGTCGTCTGATGGCACGGTTGACGAGCTTATCGCTAACGAATACGGTTCCCAATAAGCTCTTGTTGGGAACAGGAATCACTTCGGATAAGGAGTGTGGAGCCGCAGATGGGACGTCGTGGACGGATGATGGGCGAGCCGGGTTGCCGGTCGGTTGGTCTCAGCGTGTTGGGCCTGGCGGCCGTCGCGGGCGTGCTTGTGCTGGCGGCCTGCTCCAGCTCCGGGGGCGGGAATGGCGGGCAGGGCTCTTCGAGCACTCCGCCACCGGTGGGAAGCAGCGCTGGCGCTTCCCCGGTGTCGGATCCGGGTAGCGGCTCCGGCGACACGAAGATTGTGGCGGTGGGCGCGGAGAACGAGTACGCGGACGTGATCCGCCAGATCGGCGGGCAGTACGTGGACGCCTCGGCGATCATGAGCAATCCGAACACGGACCCGCACACGTTCGAGGCCTCGGCGAGCGTGTCCAAGACGGTGCAGGCGGCGTCGCTGGTGGTGCAGAACGGGCTGGGTTACGACGACTTCATGGCCACGATCGAGAAGGCATCCCCCAGCTCATCGCGCAAGGTGATCGATGTCCAGCAGCTGCTGGGTTTGCCGGACAGCACCGAGAACCCGCACCTGTGGTATGACCCGAAGACGATGCCGGCGGTCGCTGCGGAGCTGGTGAAAGATCTGTCGGCGCTGCAGCCGGATCACGCGTCCTACTTCCAAGCCAACGCGACGACGTTCCTGGCATCGCTGAAGCAGTGGACCGACGCTCTGGCGACATTCAAGTCTCAGCACCCGAATACGCCGGTCGCGGTGACCGAGCCGGTGGCCGACTACCTGCTGCAGGCCGCGGGGACAGATATCAAGACGCCGTGGAGCATGCAGGCCGCGATCATGAACGACACCGACCCCGCCCCGCAGGACATCTCCACCCAGGACGGCCTGTTCAGCGGCAAGAAGATCAAGGTGTTCCTCTACAACCAGCAGGTCACCGACGCCATCACCACCAAGTTCCTCGACGCCGCGCACGACAACAACATTCCGGTGGTGGGGGTGTACGAGACGATGCCGACCGACGGCTACACCTACCAGTCCTGGATGCTCGCGGAGCTGGACGCGATGAAGAGGGCCGTCACCGACGGCATGTCCACGGAGAAGCTGTAGCTGCCGCGAGATGACCGACAGGCAACTCATGAGCGGGCGGACGAGGGATCAGGACAGCGGCGCCGCCGCGGCGCAGCGTGCCGTCGCACGCGACGCGCAGATGAACTCGGCGGCGCTGCTGTCCCTGGACCGAGTCAGCGTCGGCCTCGGCGGGCGGGAGGTGCTGCGTGGGGTGAGCTTCGCGGTGAGGCCGGGGGAGTTCACCGGGCTGATCGGCGCCAACGGTGCCGGCAAGACCACCCTGCTGCGGGTGATTCTCGGCCTGCAACGAGTCGATGGTGGCCGGGTGTCGGTGGCTGACCGGCGCGTCGGGTACGTGCCGCAGAAGGTGCTGCTGGAGCCTGATGTGCCGCTGCGGGCTTGTGATGTCGTGGCCCTCGGGCTGGACGGGCGCAGGCTGGGCATCGGCTGGCCCTCGGCCCGCAAGAAGATGTTCGTGGACGAGATGCTGGCCGCGGTCGGCGCTGACCCGTTCGCTGATGCTCGGGTGGGGGAGCTGTCCGGCGGTGAGCAGCAGCGGGTGCTGATCGCGCACGCGCTGATCGGCCGCCCGAGGTTGTTGCTGCTGGATGAGCCGCTGGCCAATCTGGATCTGTCCAGCTCCGCGGACGTGGTGGCGCTGCTGGCCCGGATCGCCCGCGAGCAGCAGATCGCGGTGCTGCTGTCGGCGCATGAGATGAACCCGCTGCTGCCGGTCACCGACCGCATCGTGTACCTCGCGCACGGCCGGGCGGCCAGCGGCACCACCGGCGAGGTGATCACCACCGAGGTCCTGAGCCGCTTGTACGGGCATCACGTCGACGTGCTGCGCGTGCACGGCCGCATCCTCGTGGTGGCCGGCAACGGCGGCCCGGATGCGGGCCGCGGACCGATCACCATCGACCACGCACGCGATGCGTCGGGCGGTGCGGTGTGAGCGGGGTGTGGGCCACGATCTTCCAGCCCGGCTTCTTCGCCAGCGACGAGGTCCGCACCGCATTAATCGTCGGCGGCCTCGTTGCCGTCGTGTCCGGCGTGGTCGGCGTCTTCACGGTGCTGCGCGGTCAGTCGTTCGCCGGGCACTCGCTGGCCGACGTCGGGGCGACGGGGGGCTCCGGCGCCTACCTGCTCGCGGTCCCGCCGCTGTGGGGCTTCCTGGCGCTCAGCGTGGTCGGGGCGGGGTTGATGGAGCTGATCGGCATCCAACGAGCCCGGAGCCGAGACCTGGCCACCGGGATCGTGCTCGGCGCCGCGCTCGGCGTGTCCGCCCTGTTGCTGTATTGGGACACGACCTGGCATTCCAGCAACGGGCAGGCGATGACCGTGTTGTTCGGGTCGATCTTCGCTTTGAGCGAGTCGACGATCCCGTTGGTGGTCGTGTTCAGCGCGGTCAGCCTGGTCTTGGTCGTGCTGGTCTACCGGCCGCTGCTGCTGGCCGGCCTGCACCCGGACCTGGCCCGCGCGCAGCGGGTCAACGCCCGCCTGGTCGGCTGGGTGTTCCTGGCCGCGCTGGCGATCGCGGTCGCGCTGTCCTCGATCGCGCTCGGCTCGATCCTGTCCACCGCGATCCTCATCGGTCCGGCTGCCACCGCGGTGCGGCTGACCCGCCGGCCCGGGCTGGCGATGCTGTGGGCCGCCCTGATCGGGGTGCTGGCGATGTGGCTTGGGGTGCTGCTGTCCTACGACAGCTACACCTGGCCGCCGGCCCATCACGGCTGGCCGGTCAGCTTCCTCGTCGTCGCGCTCATCGTCACCGCCTACCTGGCCGTCGACCTGACCAGCGGACGGCGCCGCTCCCGCCACCGGCCCGACCGCCCACCGGTTGCGGCCGCCGAGCCAGATGAGGACGCGATCCACGCGGAGTGGGTGGCCTGATGTTCTCCGGGTTCATGGTCGGCACCTGGGAGGCGGCCAGCATGGTCGCGGTCGTCGGTGGACTGGTGGGGTTCTTCGTGGTGATGCGCGGCTCGGCGTTCGCCGCGCACGCCGTCCCGCAGGGCGCGTTCGCCGGCGCGGCCGGGGCGAGCCTGCTCGGGTTGAATGTCATCCTCGGCCTCGGGGTGTTCGCCGTCCTGGCCGCGCTCGGGATCGGGTGGCTCAGTCGCCGGGGTCGCCACGACGTCGTGGTCGCGCTGATGCTGGTCGCGTTGCTGGCGCTCGGTTCGCTGTTCTTGAGTTGGAGTACCCAGTACGAGCCGGAGATCTTCGGGTTGCTGTTCGGGCAGGTCCTCGGTGTGGACCGCAGCAACCTCGTCCCGACCGCGATGCTGGCCGCGGTGTGCGTGCTGGTGATTCTGGCGCTGTTCCGGCCGCTGCTGCTCGCCTCGGCGCTGCCCGAGATCGCCGACGCCGATTCCTCCCGCACCCGGTGGCTGCGCACCGGGTCGCTGGAGCTGATCTTCCTGGTCGTGCTGGCGCTGGCGACCAGCCTCACCCTGCCGGTGGTCGGGGCGCTGCTGATCTTCAGCCTGATGATCGGACCCCCCGCCGCGGCCCGCTCGATCACCGCCAACCCGCGCGCCGCCGCCGGGCTGTCGGTTGGGATCGCGCTGGCCACGGTGTGGCTGTCGATCGCCGGCGCCTACCGGTGGAACCTTCCCGTCGGGTTTTTCGTCGGCGTCTTGTCCGCGGCCTGCTACCTGCTCGGCCGCGGCTGGGCCTTCTGCCGCCGGCATGCCCGCCGCGTCAGTGCGCCGGGCAGTGTCGCCATGGCGAGCGCGCCGGAGTGGGAACAGCCGTGATCCGAGCGTCCGCGGCGCAACTGTCCGACGTGCGTTCGTCGCGGCGCTCGCGGCAATCCCGGGTGATCGCCGCCGCACTGGCCGAGGCCGGCGTGTTCTGCAGCGCCCAGCAGCTCTACCTGCGGCTTCGCGATGCCGGACGCACGGTCGGGCTCTCCACGGTCTACCGCTGCCTGCACGAGCTGACCACGGCCGGCGAGGTCGACGTCGTCGTCAGCGAAGCCGGCGAGGCCCTCTACCGCGCCACCGACCACGACGACACCCGCTACGCCGACACTGGTGGCGCCGGCCCGGGTGAGCGGCACCGGCACTTCCTGGTCTGCCGCTCCTGCGGCGCCGCGGTCGAGATCATCTCCCCGACGATCGAACAGTGGGTGGCCAGCACCGGCCGCGGCAACGGCTACGCGCAGCTCACCCACCGCGTGGAAATTTTCGGCATCTGCCACACCTGCCGCAGCGCACCGTCGGCGGCCCCTGCCCGACCACCGCGTCACATGCCGGGCATGCCGGGCATGGTGTCGCCCGGGGTGCTGGACCCGGGCTGAGCAGCCCCCGGGCGGTCGAACGGGGACGCTGAGCCGCCGATCCCGTTGATCAGGATGGCGATGATCCAGCCGAGTGTCGCCGCTGCGCCCAGCGTGACGGCGACGCGTATCGGCAGGCTGCGGCGGCGGTTTCGCACTGATCCGACCGGTGCCGCCAGCCGCCACAGCAGAAGCCCGACGAGTGGAATCTGCGCCAGCCACAGGGCCAGGCGGTAGGGGCCGTGGAAGTCGAAGTCGTCGAATCCGATGGTGTGCCAGACGGCGAGGATGTAGACGACGAGGCTGGCGCGGTGCACGATCCGCCACGCCTTCGCGCCGAGGTGGCGACGCAGGTAATAGCTGGGTCCGAGCAGGATCGCGAGGTAGAGACTGAAGACGCCGACGTTGTAGAACGTGCCGTTCCAGCTGGTCTGGAAGGGCAGCAGCGCCTCGGCGACGTTGACGGTGCGGGTGGTCATCGCGTCGTTCATGCTGCCGATCGCGACGAACAGCACGTGCCCGGCGATCAGGAACAGGCTGGTCATGGACACGTAGCGGTGCAGCGTGTTGACCTGCTGACGCGTCAGCCCGAGGCGGGGTGACCGGGTCGAGAAGGCCAGCCCGATCACCACGGACAGGTACGACCAGATCAGGGCCGAGATGCCCAGCGCCTCGCTCATCAGGAACGGCCACCAGTAGGCGACGCGGTGCTGCAGGTCCATTGCCGGCATCTGTAGCCCGGCGGTGTTCACTCCGGCTGCGGAGCGTTGCAGCATCCAGCCGAGCAGGGCGGCGCTGACCACGACCGCGGGTACGGCGCAGAGCACCGCGTTCACCCATACCGAGCGCCCGCCCGTCGCACGATCTAGTAGCTGGCGCGCGGGCGCGTCCGCGGGGCCGGTCGCCGTGCTGAGCGCAGAGTCCGGGAACGCCAGCTCATCGGCTGAGCGAGTCGTTGTCATGCCCGTCAAGTCCGCTCGAGGCCCCGGATGGTTCCCGCGAAGTCGCCGGGCACGTGCCGGGCCGATCTCGCACGACGCCGTACTTGGTTCGTGACGCGACGTGCGGCAACTCGCAGCTCGGCGTGCTGTCGCCGGGCATGGCAGCTCGGTCCTGCATGGATGCCAGCGCCGCGCGCGCTCGATCGGCGCATCCCGGCGACCACTGGGCCCTGCAGGCGTGGCGACCACTCGGTTGTCGGATGCGCGCCGGGAACTGAGTGTGTTGTTGGTCTGACTTGGCATAGGTGGACACCACGTTGCGGGAGCTCGTGCGTCGGAGCGGCGTGTGAGCGCTACGGATCGCCGACGCAGGTCCGGGCTCGGGTTGCTGGTCACCGGCGTGCTTGTTCTGGCGGGTACGGCGCTGATCTTGGGTGTGACGGCGGTGCGCCACTACGCGGGCGTGCACGGTCCGGTGTTGCCGACGTCATGGTGCCGCTCCGGTGGCTTCACTGGGCCGCTGCCGCCGTTGAGCGGCGCGCGGTGGTTGACGAGTTGGCAGTCGGATCGGGTGGCGGCGGCTGTGGTCGTGGGCGCTGCGCTGTTGTATGGCGCGGGCGTGCGGGCCGTCTCCCGCCGTGGGCGTCATCGTGGGTGGCGTCGGGCGTGGCCGTGGCGCTGGAGCGTCTGCTTCGCGGCGGGGTTGGGGGCGTGCGTGCTGGCGACGACGAGTTCGATCGCGGTCTATGACATGGCGCTGTTCTCGGCGCACATGCTCGGCCATCTGATGCTGGTCATGGTCGGTCCCCCGCTGCTGGCCGCCGGGCGGCCGTTGACGCTGCTTCTGCACGCTACCGGCAACCCTGCCCACACCCGGTTCAAGCGGCTGCTGCGCTCGCGGGTCGTGTCGCTGTGGTTCTGCCCCCCGGTCGCGCTGGCCGCCTACGCGGTCGTGATCGTGGGCACGCACCTGACCGGGCTGATGGACCAGATCATGCAACGACCGTGGGCCGGGCAGGTCGAGCACCTGGCCTACGTGCTGGTGGGCTACCAGTTCTTCACCGTCGCCCTCGGAACCGAGCCGCTGCGCTGGCGGCTGGCGATGCCCGCCCGCCAACTGCTGCTCGCCTTGGCGATGGGCGTGGACACCTTCACTGGAGTGGTGCTGCTGCAGAGCAGCCGGCCGATCCCGATGGGCGGCGGCACCCCGCTGCACGTCAACATCCTTGACGACACGCACCTGGGCGGGGCGATCATGTGGGTCGGCGGCGATGGGATCATGGCGCTGGTCATGATGCTGATCGCGCTGGAGTGGCTGCACCGCCCGGAATACCGGCGCACGACGAGCCGCGGCTGGCTCGAACGCGCCCGGCGGGATGCCCTAGCCCAGCCGGACATCGCTGATGTGGACAGAGACGAGCAGGCGTTGGAGGCCTACAACGAGCGGCTGCGCCGCATGGCCGGATTGTGAATACCGGACTGTGAACACTCTGTGCGACTGACGACCGGGGAACCACTGACCCACCAGAACCGACTAATCCACTGAGGACATCTGTGGCCTCGGCCAGCGGAGAGGGTTACGACGTGGCGAAGTCCAAGCAGCCGACTGTCAAGAAGCCGGCGGCCCAGCGCAGATCGCAATCGGCGACGCCATCCGCCACTCAGAAGCGGCTCGCGGCGCAGCGGGCGATGGCCGTCGCGAGCGGGAGACGGAGCGCCCGGCGGCGCCGGCTGTGGTGGCAGGTCGGTGCGCCGATCGTCGCGGTCGTGGTGACCGCTGGCATCGTCGTCGCCGTGGCCGCGCTGCACCACCCGGCGAGCAAGGTCAATCACACCCCGGTCGCAATCACCTCGATGGTGCAGTCGCAGGTCACCGGCGTCCCGGCCAGCGTCATCGACGCGGTGGGCACCGGCTCTGGGCTGGTGAAAGCGCCCTCGAAATTATCCGGCCCGACGCTGACCGCCGATGGTAAGCCTCGGGTGCTCTACGTCGGCGCCGAGTACTGCCCGTACTGCGCGGCGGAACGGTGGGGGCTGGTCAACGCGCTGTCCCGGTTCGGCACCTTCACCGGATTGACCACGACCTACTCCTCAGCCACCGACGTCGATCCGGACACGGCGACGCTGGACCTGCACGGCGCCAGCTACACCTCGACCTACATCAGCCTGACCGCCAAAGAGATCCGCGACGGCGACAACAAGCCGCTGGACACCCTCGATGCCGCCGACAACTCCTTGTTCACCAGTATCGGCGGCAGCGGCTTCCCGTTCATCGACATCGGCGGCAAATACGCGGTCACCGGCGAGAGCTACGACCCCGGCATCCTGAAAGGCAAAAGCCACGCCCAGATCGCGGCCGCTATGTCCGATCCCAACAGCCGGATCGGGCAGGCCACCGTCGGCCTCGCCAACTACCTCACCGCCGCGATCTGCGCCTCGACCACCAACCAGCCCACCACCGTCTGCACCGCCGCAGGCGTCACTGCCGCCGGCAAGGCGCTGGGCGGCAACGGTGGCTGAGCGGACGAAGACCACCTCGACCGCATCCGCAGCCGAAGCCGGGGTGGAGGAGGCCGTGACGGACGGCGCGACCGTGGCTACTCGTCACTGGGATGGGTTTGCCTCGTTCGTGATCGCCCTGCTCGGCCTGGGTGTGTCGATCTACCTCACGGTCGAGCACTTCACCGCCGGGACGACGTTCGCCTGCCCGGAGTCCTCGACGATCAACTGTCAGAAGGTCACCACCAGCGCCTGGTCGCACGTCGGCCCTGTCCCGGTGGCGGTGCTCGGGCTGGTGTTCTTCACCGGCATGAGCGTGCTGTGCCTGCCTGTGCTGTGGCGGGTCGGCTGGCTGCTGTGGCTACGGGTGCTCGGCGCGCTCGTCGGCGTGGCGGTGGCGCTGTACCTGGTGTGGGCCGAGCTGTTCCGGGTGCATGCGATCTGCCTGTACTGCACCGCCGTCCACGTGCTCTCACTGCTGCTGCTCGGAACGGTGCTCTGGACCACCAGCGAGCTACGCGCCCAAGGAGCAACCCGGTAGCGACTTCGCCGAGCCGTTCAGCTGGTGTAGACCTCCGGCGGCGTAAACGTCGCCAGGTCTCCGATGCCGAGCTGCTGTTCGATGCCTTGGACCCGGCCGAGCATCTGTGCGAGTGCGGCGTCGCCGTATTGCTGGTTCTGCAGGTCCGCGAACCGCTCGGCCAGCTCGTTCAGGATGCGTTGCGGTGTCAGGTTTCGAAGTGCCGGGAAGATGACGGTGTCTTCCCATGCCTCGTGCGGCGCATACATGCGCACGAACAAGTCCATGTACCGCCGCAGCGCAGCGCGGGTCGCCGGCTTGGCGAGGTCGCCGGCCGCCGCCGCGCTGATCGCGGTGGTCAGGTGCCGTCCCCGGTCGTGCTGGACCAGAAGCGTCTGCACCAGCCTCGCCTGCCGGTCGCGGACTCGGGGAAAGACGTAGGCCTCCTCCAGCCCTTCGTGGAAGCCCTCCACGAAGTCGGCAATGACCTGCGCTGCATCGCTGATCGCCTCAGCAGGCGGGATGCGCCCGGCCGCGAGCTGAGCAGAGGCTTCCTGATAGGCCAGCAGCAGGCGCTTGAGCACGCCGTGCTCGGTCATCAGGTCCTCGCCGGGCGACGGAACCGCCGGACCGAGGTTGCTCGAACTCGAGGCGAGCGCCTTGGCCGCTTCGGTGACACCCGCGCCGACCACGAGCCCCGCGCCGCCGGCCAGCAGGGTGCGCCGGTTCACGAGTCGGCGAGGTGCCTCTGCGGCGGCCTCGGTCATGAGCCGCCACCGCCGGAACGCGGCGTAGCGGGGGCCGGGCTGCCTGGTGCTACGGCTGCTGCACGGTGTGTCGGCGTGGGTGTGGGGCTGACGGTGACGGGTTGCATGTTGGCGCGTAGCACGTACCAGGGGCCGCCGTCGGAGAAGAGGTTCTGCCCGTTGGCGACTCCGGGGGTGAGGTCGCTGGCGTACCGGTAGAGCGGGTAGCCGCCGTAGGTGACCACGTCGGCACCGGTGTTCGGGTCGGCCAGCACGCCGAGGTCTGCGGCGTTGACCTGCCCGCCCGCGTGGGGCTTGTGCCCGGCCTGGATGACCAGCGGCGGCCACGTGCCCGCGCACGCTCCGGTGCAGTGGACCTGGCTGCCCGCGTCCGGCGGGAACATATACAGCGCGTGCCCGGTCGCGTCGGTCAGGATCGTGCCCAACCCGGCGACCGTGCCGGTGGTGACGGTCACGCTGGCGGGGACGGGGATCATCAGCAGCGGATCGGAGTTCGCGCTCTTGGAGGAGCCGCACGCCGACAGCAGCACCAGACCCGCCGTCGCGGTAAGGACCCAGAGTCGCCGGGTCACTGCGCCCGCTCCCGCAGCTCCTGAACAGCCGGGCCGAGTCCGGCGATCAGGTCGGCGCGGGCCCGGGCGACCCGGCTGCGGATGGTCCCGATCGGGCAGTCGCACAGCGCGGCGGCTTCGGCGTAGGAGTAGCCGGCGATGGCGGTGAGCAGGAACGTCTCGCGCCGCTCGGGCGATAGCCGGGCGATGGCGTCGGCGAGCTCCACGTCGAGGCTCGGCTCGATGGTCGAGACGTGATAGGCCGCGTGCACGCGGGCGGTGATCGCGCGGACGCGCTGCCGCTGCGCGATCTCATCGGCGCAGGTCCGGCGGGCGATGGTCAGCAGCCACCGCACCGGTTCGGACTCGGCCCGGTAGGTGGGCAGCGAGCGCACCGCCCGCAGGTAGGTCTCCTGGGTCAGGTCGTCGGCCGAGGCGCGGTCGACCAGGAAGGCGCAGCTGCGCCAGACCTGGCGGCTGGTGGTCCGGACGAACTCGGTGAGCGCCCGGCCGTCGCCGCGGGCCGCACGCAGCGTCAGCTCCCGGTTCGGAAGATCGGGCTCCGGCGGCGGGCCCGCGTCGGCGCGGTTCACGACGGGCCCGAGTCGAGCAGTACGGTGATGTCGTGGGCGTAGTCGGCCACACTGGTCCCGGCCAGCCACAGCAGCTGCGCTTTGCCGTTCTGAAACGCCAGGGTCTGCGCCCCGTGCTCCACGCTGACCGTGCCGTCCGGCTCGACCACCGGCGGCGAGAGCGGCACCCCGACCGAGGTCGCCACCTTGTCGATCTGCTTCAACGATGCCGTCAGGCCGATGAACCGGGTCTGTAGGCCGCCGTCGAAGTTGTTCAGCCAGGTCTTCATCACCGCCGGGGTGTCGCGCTGCGGGTCGGAGGTGACGAACACGACCTGCGTGTGGGTCTGTAACTGGATCGGCAGTTGCCGCAGCGCCAGACCGAGGTCGGCCATCGTCGTCGGGCACACGTCCGGACAGTGCGTGTAGCCGAAATACAGCAGCATCAGCTTGCCCTGCTGCAAGGTGTTCAGCGTCGTGCTCGCTCCGGTGCTGGCCCGGAACGGATCAGCCAGGTCCACCGCGCTGAGCGCGACAGGGGTGGGCAGCTGATCACCCCGAAGCCCGCCCGAGGCGGCGCTGGTCGACCCGTCCACCCGCACCGGCGAACCGCTGCCGGAGCCCGAGCTGCAGGCCGCGACCAGCGCGGCGCAGCCGAGTGCCACCATCAGCCACACCCCGCGACGAACGGCGCGAGCAGCACGGAGTCTGAGAGCGGGCGCGGACGGCGGGCTTGATCGTGTTTCGGCGTGCATGTGGGTACGTGGGCGAGCACTGGCTGAGGGCATGAAGGCACGTGGCATGGCGAGGTCTCCGAACGAGAAGGGACAGCAAGGGCAGCGCCATAGCAGACCCGGTCATTGGTCCGGTCGCTACGCGCGACATGACGGCGACCCGCCCCTGCCGTGGGACGGTGTCGCAAGAAGGCGTGACGGTCAGGAGCGCGCGGGTGGTCCTCGCCGGTGCAGGACTGACGTCCAGAGCTGTTCGGCCAGGCGTGGACGGTGGTCGTCGAGGACGGCAACACCCTGCTGCCGGTTGACGATGCGGTGACAGCCCGTGCAGACGTGAGAGAACCGGGTACCGACGGCTTGTGCTGCCCGGCGGACGAGCTGCCAGGCGCGGCGCTCACCGCGACGCAACCACCAGGCCATCACCGTCGCGGCAGCCAAGTGCGCGGCGAGCATCGCCACCAGCCACCACGACGAGGTCACCGCGCTCAGGAGGTTCACGTGGGGCTGCGCATAGCCGGCCGGCAGTGCCGCATGGGACAGGCCCGACGTGGCACGCGCGGCCGCCACGTCGCCTGCGGTGATCGGGCTGGGCCCGTGGTGACAGAACAGAATCCGCGCCCAGATCGCCGTCTGGTCCTGCCCACTGCCCGCGCCAACCAGCAGCGGAGCCAGCGCGAACGCCACATGCGCCAGCAGCTGCGTGCTCACCACCGCGGCCGTGATGAACCCCAGCCCACGCTCACGTCCCGTTACCGCCAGGCCGCAGACGCTCAGGACCGCACCGGCTGCGAGCGCCACCGAGGTCGGGGGCGCTTCACCGCCACCAACAACGTGCGCCACAATCGCCAGCGCCAGGCTCGCGGCGACGAAAGCCGCCGTGCGTACCAGGCGGCTGAGCATCGGCACTACCGCACGCCGAGCCGCCGCGAGCGCCGCCACGCCGTCGAACCCGGCCGAACGCCGCCCCGCTGATGCGGTGCGACACGGCGGCGCAGCAAGCAGCTCGGCGGAAGTCATGCCGTGCCGTCCGGCACGGGCAACAAGCCTTCGGCGCGCAGACGCTCCAGGATCGCCGCTGTCAGCGCCTCAGGCTCGGCCGGCCCGTCCGCGACGCGGCGGCCAGCGATCACCGCCCGCAGGTCGGCGGTTTGCTCCATCCGGCGGCGACACGATGTCGCGGCGCAGCGAGCCGACCCACAGGGCACCGCCAACGGAAGCGACGATCCCGGCGGCATCGCCAGCATCGTCCGCGCCCAACAGCATCCCACGTAGTACAGGTCGAGATCCGTATCCGGCGAGTTCCCGAGACCGCGGAAATCACCCAGCGCAGCTCGCGCGTCACCGATCAGGATTCGGAGGGCACGGAACCATCCCGCGGGCCGGCCGGACCTAACCAGCGAACAACCTGATCGGGGTTGCCCAGACGAAGGACCACGGCCATGACCCGCACCGCACCCAGGCTTCTCATCCCACTCGCGGCCTGCGGGGTGGCTGTCTTGCTGGCCGGGTGCGCCGGCTCGGGCGGCAGCCACGGCACCGCCAGCATTCCCAGCTCGATGTCCACCCCAGCGACCGCTCCGGCGAGCCTGGCCAGGGCATCGGTCGGCTCGCTGACCATCACCGGCGCCTACGTGCCCACCCCCGCCTCGCCCGACGTCGCCGCCGCCTACCTGACCATCACCAACAGTGGCAGCGTCGCCGACCGGCTCACCAAGGTCACCAGCAATGTGGCCAGCATGGTGATGCCCATGACCGAGACCGACAGCGGCGGCGTGGGCAGCATGACCAACCTGAGCAACATCACCATCCCGCCGCACGGCAGCATGCAGTTCGTCCCCGATCACGCCCACCTGATGCTCGAAAAGCCCACCACGCTGCACGCCGGCAACACAGTGACACTGACGCTCACGTTCGCCCACGCCGGAACTGTGTCGATCACGGTGCCGGTCCTGCCACTCGGTCAGACTCCGGCGCCTCCACCCGCCTCTATGAGCATGCGTCCGACCAGCGGCGCGCCATCGCCTGCGGTCATGCCCTCGATGAGCGGCATGACCAGCATGGGCGGCTGACATGGACGTGATCAGACCTTTGGCGACTGAGCCGCTACCACGGGCAAGGCGCGGCGCTGGGCGGCCAGTACGCGTTGGTGGGTGAGCCAACCGACCAGGCTCAATCCCTCTTTATCGAGCACCGGTACGGCGGCGTAAGCGGTCTCCAGCGCATCGAGGGCGGTGTCGAGCAGGTCGGCTTCCCGCACCGCGTCGGCCGCTTCGGTGATCGTGGCGACGCGGGCCTGATCATGTTCACCGTCGGCCAGGGCGTCGGCCAGCGCGTGGGCGGTCAGCACGCCGCAGTAGTTGCCGAATGCGTCGATGACGGCGAGCTGCCCGTGCACCGACGCGCTCAGCGTCCCGGCAGCGCTCACCAGCGGCGTGTCATCCGAGAGGGCGGGACCGATGGGTTCTATGACTTCGCCTACCGTGACCGTCGCGAGCGCGGTGGCGTGGTCGGGCTTGTCGATGTCGATGCCCCGACGCAGCAGCTTGCGGGTGTAGATCGTGTCGTGCGAGAGCAGCTTGCTGACCGATGTCGCGACACGATGGCGGTCATCAGCGGAAGGATGATCGTATACTCGCCGGTCAGCTCAAACAAGATCACCACCCCGGTGATCGGGGCCCGGGTGGCTCTGGCGAAGACCGCGCCCATGCCGATCAACCCGTACACACCGGCTGCACCCGCCACGCCCGGAATGGCGTGGTGCAGTAACTGTCCCATAGGCCGAGCCGAGCATCGCGCCGACGAACAGGGTGTGTGCTCGTAGCCACCCCCGGCGCATCTCGCGCAGCGCCCGCGACGGAATGTTCGCGCGCGATAGCGCGCGACATTGGTTGCCGAGCGATCGCGCGCCGATCGGCGGTTCTGGCGCACGGGCAGCTGCCACCGGCGCCGTCGGCGCAGAAATCAGCGGACGTCTGGCCTGGGTCTGACACCGCTTCTCCTCGGTGGCTCGTGGCGTCCGACCGAATTAGAAGCAGATCAGGTCACCGGATGGAAGCAGAAACGGCCCCCTCCGATACGCGCTATCAGACCCTCACCAGCCATGCGCAGCAACGCCTTATAGACCGTGCGGTCCGCGAAATCCGTGCCCTCGCGCGCCAGCTCCGATTGGATCTCGGCGGCCGAAAAGTCCGACTCAAGGCGGCCACGATCCAGATAGTCCAGTAGCGCTTCTCTGCAGGAACCGCCCAGAACGCGGCGCCTGCGGAGCTGAATCGTGGGCCCTTTCACGCGCGGCATGCGGTTCGTATTTGGAGGCGCCACCACCGTTGATGACTCGAAATACGAACCCGAGTCCTCGCGGCTCTTGGCGGCAGTGTCGGCCGTCCTTCGTTGCAAGATGGCGCCGTCTGTTGTGCGTTGCGGCGGTTACTCGAGCATGGAGGGGGCGTCGGGCTGCTTGCGGAGCTTTTCGGTCGCGCCGTACAGGGCGTCGAAGACATCCGGCGACCGGAACCCGAGCTTTTCCTCGATGAAGCCTTGGACACGGCGCTTGCGAGCATTAGCGAGTGTGGCCGCTCGGTAGTCGTCGCGGCGACCCAGTTCGACCGCCCACGCGGCAATCTTGTTGAGCGCGTCGGCGACGGCGGCCGCCCTCTTCGCGTC